>Ga0194132_10000349_pt1 | contig 95228 bp, 91 predicted proteins | sample TA2KigOf80mmetaG_FD_148612 | JGI IMG/M metagenome (GOLD analysis project Ga0194132, IMG submission 148612) | Freshwater microbial communities from Lake Tanganyika, Tanzania - TA2015054 Kigoma Offshore 80m | ecosystem: Environmental > Aquatic > Freshwater > Lake | place: Tanzania: Lake... | reverse complement strand
CAAGACTTGCTTTTGAGACATCGATACCGATAAATGTACTCTGACTGGCCATGATGTCCCTTTCTGTCCCTACCTTGCGGAAGCGAGCTGTCACTAATGACGCTCAGGCAACTGTTCGGGATCTGTAAGGTGATTTGCGCGGCGGCCTCGCTGAAGGACGGTCTCGACAATGTCGGACCAAGGCCTGATCGGCCTGCCGCGCTATCTCACATTTTATACATCAGCCAGTCTCTTTTTATCTTACAAGGGCTCTAAATCTATTCGGTCCGGTGACCCAGGGCGTCGCCCTCAACGCAGAGCCTACGTGGGCTCCACCCTGGGCTAAGTTATCCCGCGCCTTCAGCGCTCCCCAAATCAACTCCGCACCTTGGGCGTCCAGTAACGCCCGGCGATGCCGCGTTCGAGGCACCCTTACGCTATCTCGGGCGGCGAAATTGACAAGAGACGATTAGTTGGAATGAGTGACCAGGTAGACGAGCCGAAATGGGGTTTCCCAATGTAGCCTGCGCGATTCATCGCGCCCGTGTCGCCGACATGCTATCTTGGCGAGCGAGGCAGGCGCGATGAATCGCGCAGGCTACACAAAATAGGACCGGAAGCCAAATGGCTGCCGGTCCTATTTTGTGCGGTCCGAATGGTCCTGAGGCTATGCGGACTTCTGCTCGGCCTTCTCGCGGGTAGGCATGTAGGCGAGGTCGCCGTTGTCCTTCACGAGGCGGACAGGCACCTTGCCGCCGACGGCCTGGGCTTCGACGACGCAGCGGTTGACGCCCTTGAGGGACGGCAGCTCGTACATAACGTCCAGCAGCGTCTTTTCCAGGATGGAGCGCAGGCCGCGAGCGCCGGTGCCCTGCTTGAGCGCCGCCTCGGCGGCCACATCGAGAGCGTCGGGCGTGAACTCCAGCTCCACGTTATCCATCTGGAAGAGGCACTGGTACTGTTTGACGAAGGCGTTCTTGGGCTCCGTGAGCACCTTGATGAGAGCGCGCTTGTCCAGGCTCTTGAGGCCAACCGTTATGGGCAGCCTGCCGATGAGCTCGGGGATAAAGCCGTACTTCAGCAGGTCATCCGCTATGACCATCTCGTACGGGTTGAAGCCGGTGTCTTCCACGCTCGCCCGTGTCGTCCTCGCATTAAAGCCGAGGGACACCCTGTCCCTGGACATGCGGTGGACCACCGTCTCATCAATCCCCTCGAACGCGCCGCCGCACATGAAGAGGATGTTGTCCGTCTTGATCTGCAGGAATTCCTGGTGCGGGTGCTTGCGTCCGCCCTGGGGCGGCACGTTGGCAACACACCCTTCGATGATCTTGAGGAGGGCCTGCTGAACACCTTCGCCGGAAACGTCGCGGGTGATCGAAGGGTTCGGGCTCTTGCGGGCGATCTTGTCTACCTCGTCGATGTAGACGATGCCCTGCTCGGCTCGGGCGATGTCGTAGTCGGCGGCCTGGATCAGGCGGAGAAGGATATTCTCCACGTCCTCGCCCACGTAGCCCGCCTCTGTCAGCGAGGTTGCGTCGGCGATAGCGAAGGGGACGTCGAGAATCTTGGCGAGGGTCTGGGCAAGGAGGGTCTTCCCTGAGCCGGCCGGACCGACCATGAGGATGTTCGACTTCTGGAGCTCCACGTCGTTGGCGGACTTCTGGTTGGACCAGACGCGCTTGTAGTGGTTGTAGACCGCTACGCTCAGGACTTTCTTCGCTTGCTCCTGGCCGACAACGTACTCATCGAGTTTCTGGTAGAGCCTCTTCGGGTTAACACCCTTTGACATGAGGCCCGGTGATTCACGGGGAGGAGCGGGGCTCTCCTCGGTGATAATCTGCCCGCACAGTCCGACACACTCATCGCAGATGAAGACCCTGTCCGGACCCGCTATGAGGCGCTTGACCTGCCCCTGGGCCTTGCCGCAAAACGAGCACTGGTAGTTATTCTGGGCATTTCTTGTCGGAGGCATACCTTTCCTTAACCTGCTGGACTACCCGGACCTAACAGGTCCCGGCCCGATGTTTCGCTTAGTGTAGAACTAAATTCAACTTAGCCGGTATTAACGCTTTGCCTTCCTGGCCGAATCGGATGCCTTGCTGGAAGCGAGGATCTCGTCGATAAGGCCGTACTCCTTTGCCTCTTCCGGGTTCAGGAAGAAGTCGCGGTCGGAGTCGCGCGCGATCTTGTCGTAGGGCTGCCCTGTCTGCTCCACGAAGATGGTGCGAATTGTGTCCTGGAGGCGGAGCGCCTCGCGGGCGTGGATCTCAATGTCGGATGCCTGGCCCTGGACGCCGCCGAGGACCTGGTGCATGTGTATGGTGGAGTTGGGCAGCGCATTGCGCTTGCCCTTGGTGCCGGAGGCGAGGAGCACGGTGGCCATGCTGGCGGCGGTGCCCACGCAGATGGTGGAAACGTCCGGCCGGATAAGGCGCATCGTGTCCAGGATGGCCAGGCCGGCGTAAACGCTGCCGCCCGGGGAGTTGATGTAGAGGTGAATATCGCGCTCCGGGTCCTCGCGGTCCAGGAACAGGAGCTGAGCGATTATTGCGTTGGCCACCTGGTCGTTGATGGGCGTTCCAAGGAATACGATCCGCTCCTTGAGCAGGAGCGAGTAGATGTCGTATGCCCTCTCCCCGCGCGCGCCCGTCTCAACCACCATTGGGATAATGCTCTGTATTTCGTTGTTCAAAAGTCCCCTCCCCAATTCGTTGGTGCCTGTCTCGGTCCTATCAGCGATCTAACTCAGGCGCTACTGCGCGGGCGCAGCGCCGTTCTGGCCCTTTGCTATCTCAATCAGCCGCTTCATCGTCTTGTCCATGCGAAGCGACTCTCGGATCTGGCCCCGGATTCGCTCGGACTTGAGCTGTTTCCTGGTGACCTTGTGGCCGTGCTCGTCCTCAACGTTCTCAAGCTCCGCCAGCTTGGCGTCCAGCTCATCATCCGCTACGTCTATCTTTTCCACGTCCCCAAGCTTCGCCAGCGCGTATGAGCGGGTGAGCTGGTCGGAAGCGTCCTTCTTCATCTCCTCCTGCACCTGCTCCTCGGTCTTGCCCAGGTAGCGCAGGTAGTCGTCGAGCCGGACCTTCATGCGATCGATGAGCTGGTTGCGTCGGTCTACCATATGCTCGACTTCGTGCTCAACTAGTAGCGGGGGCAGCTCAACTCTGGCAAGCTTCACAAGCTCAACCAGGGCGGCCTCCCGGTACTGGGACTCGCTCGCCTTCTTGGCATCGGCCTCGATGCCGGAGCGGATCTCGTCCTTCAGCGCCTGCAGGCCGTCATACTTCTCGCCGATCTCCTTCGCAAAATCGTCGTTCAGCTCGGGGAACTTGCGCTCCTTGACGCCGCTGACACTCACCTTGAAATTGGCTTCCTTGCCCTTGATCTCTGCGTCCGCATAGTCATCGGGGACCTTGAGGACGAAATCCTTCGTCCCACCTATCTCTATGCCCTCAAGCTGCTCGGCGAAGCCGGGGAACGGGACGCCCCTGTCCTTGTCCGCCAGGAACACGGCGTCACGCTCGTTGAGTATCTCGTTAGTCTCCACAGATCCCTGGACGTCCAGCGTCACCATGTCGCCCAGCTTCACCGGGCGCTCGGCCGGCTCCCAGGTGGCGTAGTGCTTTTGCAGCTCGGCCAGCCGCTCGTCAATGTCGGACTCATTGACCTCGGACGGCTTCTCCTCCACCCGGATAGACTCATAGCCGGTGATGTCCACCCCAGGCTCGAGCGGGACCGTGGCCTTTACGGTCACCGGATCAAGGTCCACCACCTCTAGCTTGGGCGTGCCCGAGGCCTCGAGCGACTGGGCGTCGATAGCCTTCTGGGTCATATCGGAGACCATATAGTCGAGGGCTTCATTCAAAAGCCCTTCCTTACCCAGGTACCGTTCGACGATTGAGAGTGGGGCCTTACCCTTGCGAAAGCCCGGAATGTTCAGGCGGTTTACGACTTTCCTGTAACCGGCGTCTATGTATGGGGGTAAATCGGGCTCCTCTAGCTCAATGCTCAAGACCGTCTGCCGGTCTATGACCTCGGACTGGGTAATTTTCAACGCGCTACTCCTAATGACACACTATTTTCATTATAGCATTGTACCTATTGCTGTAAACCAACCAGCCGAGGCGTGGATAAGCCTTTTGAGGGCGCGGCGTAGTCTTCGAAACCTAGTGTGCCATAATGTGTCATGCGGGCGCTTCGCCCGCTCAATTATGCGAACCGGGCGAGGAGGCTCGAGTCTCCTCGCCCGGTCCATCTGAACAGCCTGCCCTACCCCGCGGCGATCTGCGAGGCCACTGGGGTCTTCTCGAATGTCAGCCCCTCGTCGGTGGCGTCTATCCGGACGTTGTCGCCCTTGGCGAACCTGCCAGCCAGTATCGCCTTGGACATCGGGTTCTCAACGTACCGCTGCACCGCTCTCCTGAGCGGCCTGGCGCCGAAGACGGGGTCGAACCCCTCCTTGCCGAGCCACTCCTTGGCCGCGGACGTAAGCCTAACCGTTACCTTGTGCTCCGCCAGCCGCTTCTCCACCTCGCGCACGGCCAGGTCCACGATCTGTTTGATCTGGTCCATGCTCAGCGGCTCGAAGATGATGATCTCGTCTATCCTGTTCAGGAACTCCGGCCGGAACGTGCGCCGCAGCGCGTCCTCTACAGCCACGCGCCTGCGAGCGCCGTCCGCATGCCCATCGCCCCCCAGGAATCCTATCGGCGCGTGGGCCGCCTCGCTCGTCCCCAGGTTGCTGGTCATGACGATCAGTGTGTTCCGGAAGTCCACGGTCCGGCCCTGGCCGTCCGTGAGCCGTCCATCCTCGAGTATCTGGAGGAGGATGTTGAACACGTCGGGGTGCGCTTTCTCTATTTCGTCGAACAGCACCACCCTGAACGGCCTGCGGCGCACGGCCTCGGTAAGCTGGCCGCCCTCGTCGTACCCCACGTAGCCCGGAGGCGCGCCGATGAGCCTGGACACGGCGTGCTTCTCCATGTACTCGGACATGTCTATGCGCACCATGTTCTGCTCGTCATCGAACAGGTACTGGGCCAGCGCGCGCGCCAGCTCCGTTTTGCCCACGCCGGTGGGGCCAAGGAAGATGAAGCTGCCGAGCGGCCTCTTTGGATCGCTCAGTCCAGCCCGCGCGCGGCGCACGGCGTCGGACACAGCGGTTATCGCCGTCTCCTGGCCGATAATGCGCTCGTGCAGGCGCTCCTCCATGTGCAGGAGCTTCTCCGCCTCGCTCTCCAGCAGCCTGTCCACGGGGATGCCTGTCCATGCGGCGATCAGCTTGCCGATGTCTTCGGAGTTGACCGTCATGTCCATCTTCTTGCCGCCGAGAGCCTTCTCTTTCTCTTCCTCGTACTGGCCCTTGAGGCGCGCTCCGTCCACCTTCATCTCAGCGGCCTTCTGGTAGTCGCCGCGCTGGGCCGCCGCCTCCTCTTCGTTCTCGATCTGCTTGATCTTCTTCTCGATCTCCTTGACGCCGTCCGGCAGCGCCTGAAGCTCGATTCGCTTCTTGGATGCCGCCTCGTCGATCAGGTCCACGGCCTTGTCAGGCAGCAGCCTGCCGGTGATGTAGCGCTTGCTCAGGCTCGCCGCGGCATCCAACGCGTCGTCGGTGATTTTGACTTTGTGGTGCGACTCGTAGCGAGGCCGCAGGGCCCTCAGCATCAGGACGGCGGTCTCGACGTCCGGCTCCTCTACCAGTATCGGCTGGAACCGGCGCTCCAGCGCGGCGTCTTTTTCAATGTGCTTGCGGTACTCCGCCTCGGTCGTCGCGCCCAGGCACTGGAGCTCACCGCGGGCCAGCGCCGGTTTCATCATGTTGCTGGCGTCGATCGCCCCTTCGGCCGCTCCTGCGCCCACGACGGTGTGTATCTCATCGATGAAGAGGATGATCTCCCCCTTCGCCTGGCGTATCTCGTCCATGACCGCTTTGAGGCGCTCCTCGAACTCGCCGCGGAACTTGGAGCCCGCCACCATCGCGCCCATGTCGAGCGCCAGCACGCGACGGTGCGCAAGCTCCTCCGGCACGTCGCCGGAGACGATGCGCTGGGCGAGTCCTTCCGCGATCGCGGTCTTGCCCACGCCGGCGCCACCGATGAGCACCGGGTTGTTCTTGGTGCGCCGGATGAGGACCTGCATGACGCGCGCGACCTCGTTATCGCGCCCGATGACCGGGTCCACCTTGCCGCTGCGGGCAAGCTGGGTGAGGTCTATGCTGTACCTTTCGAGGGAGCGATAGCGGTTCTCGGCCCTCTGGTCGGTCACGCGGTGCCCTCCTCTGATCTTCTGAAGGGCCTGGTAGACGCTCTCCAGGGTGATCTTGAACTCCTTCACCACCTTTGCGGTATCGCCCTTTTCCTCCTGGACGATAGCGATGAGCAGGTGCTCCGTGCTGATGAAGTCGTCATTAAGGCGCTTCGCCTCTTCCTTTGCGCGCTCTATTGCCTGAGAAGCCCTGGGCGCAACGTACAGCTGGGACGTCGCGTCTCCGCTGACCTTTGGCGCGGCGTCAAGGAGCTGGCCCATTCGCGCGCGCATTGCGGGAACGGACATGCCGATCTGCTTCAGAATCTCAAAAGGCACGCCCTCTTCCTTTTCCAGGATCGTCATGAGGATGTGCTCAACATCCCACTGGGTGTGCTTGTAGCGCCGGACAATCTCCTGTGACTGGCCGATGATCTCCTGCGCCTGCTCTGTGAAGTCGTCTGGTCTGAGAACCAATTTCCACCTCGTGCGGAGCAATTTGGGTGAGTCAGTTGAAAGTTGTGAATTGGGAGCCGGAGGGGTCACGCAAGAAAGGTGGTCTTACTCCAAGGGTACCACTTGCGCTCAATCCCGGGTCGTAACCCTGTTGCCCAAAAACCTTGAGTTAAAGTGTATCAATTTGTCTCATGCAATATCCAGCGCCGGGATTCATTGAGAGCGAAAAATCACAGAGCACTGTGATGCGCGCCTCTCACTACCGGCGTATCGTAATGTTGAAATGTTGACAAGATACGCACCCTGGGAAGCTCCACAAGCATGCTGTGGTGATGCAGACTTGCCAAAATTGAATCATGGCGCCACTCGCGCCGCCGTTAGGCGCCCGCCTTTCTCGATTGAAAGGCGGGCCAGAAGAAAGGAGTTAGAAATGAGGGGGTACAAGGACAACTTAGCGATTCTCGCTGTCTCACTGTTACTGTTGGCTGGAGCCGTAGCCTGTGACCGCACGCCTGCGTCGCAAACGACGCCGACGCCGGCGCCGACGGCAACAGCGACCGCGCACGTGCCGGGTCAGAGCCAGATACCCGTGCCCCTCGGCGCGCAGCTCACCGGCGCGGACCTGGCGAAGTTCAACGCACTGCCGCAGGAGTACCGCGACGCGCTGTCCGCCGAGGGGGTCGCGGTCGGTTTCGACTTCACGCTCGGCTACCTGCGGCGGCTCCCGGACCAGGTTCAGCCGCCCGAGGCGCTGCTTTCGCCGGAGGCGCTGGCAACGCTGCGCTCGTTCACCCGGGAGGAGCAGTACGTAACGCTGCTCGGCGGGTACCTTTATGCACGCGACTATAGCGAGTACGTGTACCCCGACTCCGAGTTCGACCCTGTCGGTTCAATGGGCGTGTTCGTCACCGCCATCCAGCGGGAGCGCGGCGATAAGGGTGGACATCTGCCGCCGATGGGCCAGGCCCTTTCCTCGAGGGCGATGGCGAAGTTCGACTCGCAGGCGCCGGAGCTCCAGAGGGCGTTCACCCTGCAATGGGAGGACCAGCTCGCCCGAGACCTTTAAATGGAAGACACCATCGCCGAGTTGGAAGCCTCGCTTTTGGCCGCTCCGGCGGCCATGCCGTCGTACGAGGCTGTCGGCATCACCGCAGAACAGCTCACAAGGATCAGGGGCGTTCCCCACGGTGAGGACTTCATCCGGCAGGCTATCGCGGGCAGGATAATGGCCGACGGCAAGTGGGAGGACCGTGAGACGGAGTCACTGCAGTACGATGTCGCACGTTTTGAGACCGAAGAGTCGCGCTCGTTCTTCGCCCAGGGCCTGCGGCAGGAAGGGTTCGAGCAGCCATTCACGTGCTGGAATCCACAGATGCAGGGCACATGGCACGAGTGGCTTCTGCCGCCGGCGATCCGCACGGCGCGGCCACAGCACCTCTTTGCGCGCTGGCCGGACCCCGACCAGGTGCTCTCCCCAGACGCACTCGCGAAACTTGCGCTACTGGGGCCGAAGATGCGCGACGAGCTGACGCGCACCTGGTACGGCACCGGTCCGATTCCCATGACAACTGACCGAGTGGCCTGCCAGGCCTCAAGAATCCAGAAACAGCTTGCTGACCTGTGGCTGCTGGAGCTCCCTCCAATGAACACTCTGCTCACGCCGGAGGGGCTGACGGCTTACAACGGACTTAGCGAATACTATCGGGGCGTGTTTGAAAGGGAAGTATCGCGCTCAATAAGGGAGGGGCGCTTAGCGGTCTCTTCCCACATTACAGGCGGCATCTATTACCCAACCAAAACGACGTTCGCGTACGAAGTGAGTCGGGAGGAGTTCACGAACGCGCTGCGCGAGTACGCCGAACATCAGGTCAAGCAGTGGGCGCTGCATGCGAGATGAGAGGCGCGTTGTAGCCAAAAAACAGGGACGCATTGCAGGAGTTCGACGGCGCATCTACCGTCGGTAGGCCGGATACCCGCCCTGCCCGCGCGGAGTAGCGCCGCCTGATGGGCGGGAGGCTACCTCGGCGATCAGGACGTCCAGGACGAGCTCCTCGTCTACTCCCGTGCTCTTCATCGCCAGGTCCGCCTCTACCAGCGCGCGGTGGATCTCCGCGAGGCGCTCGGCGCTGAAGCGCTCCTGCTGCTCCATCGTCTTCCGTAGCGGGTAGCCAGTGACCCCGAGCCGCTGCGACTGCTCTTCTTGCGAAAGGTTTAGCGGCCTTATGTCCTTGGCCACGATGAGCAGGCGCACCTGCCGCGCGACCATGCTGAGAATTTGATGTGCGGACTGACCGCCTTCGAGCAGGTGATGAACGTTGTTTACCGCCTCGTCTACCCTGCCCTCAAACATACCGTCCACTGCTTTGAATATGTTTCCCGTGTGGGCCCCGGCCACCATCGCCTCCACATCTTCCTGGCGGATGGGGCGGTCCGCGCAGTAGAGCGCAAGCTTGTCCATCTCGGTGGACATCGCCCGGAGGTCCGGCCCCACCGATTCGGCGAGCGTCTCGATGGCGCGAGGCTCGATCTCGGCCCTGAGCTCCCAGGCGCGTGTCTTGATCCACTGGCGCAGCTCGGCCGGCCCCGGCGGGGAGAATGTCTTCACCGTCGCGAGTGGTCGGACAACCTTGAGTAGAGGGTTGGTCGCGGCCAGCTTCCCGTCCACGAAGACCACGTCTGTGGTAGGTGGGAGTCTGGGCAGCAGCTCGGACAGGGCCTTCCACTGGCCAATATCCGGCGCATTCTCCGCCTCGGCTGCGTCTTTGCCCTTGGCCCCCTTGCGCTCGAAGCGCGACAGCAAACCTTGAACGATGACGAGGCGCTTGTCTGCCAGGAAAGGCACCGTGCTCGCCATGGCGGCCAGCATGTCCACGGTGACCTGCGGGCCCTCCAGCACAGTGATGTTGACGTCGCGCACGTCAGGCGCGCCGACGCTCTCCTTGAGGTCGCGAACGGCTGCTTCGATGCTGTAGGAATCCTCACCGTAGAGGAGGTGGACCAAGTGTTTCACCCGCGCGATTTGTAACGGCTATAATAACTTATTAATTGTGGGAGGTGGCGCTGTGTTGTGGACGTTGATTCGCACATTCGGCCTGTGGCGACTGGCGCGCCTGGCGTTCAGGCTGCTGTTCGACAAGCGCGTGCCTGGGGGCGTAAAGCTGATCCTGCCGGCGGTGCTGGCGTACCTTATTTCGCCCATAGACCCCATACCGGACTTCTTGCTCGGCATCGGTCAAGTGGATGACATCCTGGTGACGCTGGGCGCGCTCGCGGCGTTCCTGCTCATGACGCCTCGGGACGTCCTCTTCGACCATATCCGCGGCAGGAAAGCGCGCGGACAGGGGGGCGATTCGGTCATTGAGGGCAAATATCGCGTAGAATAGTACCCGGCGGACCGTTGGCATCATTGAAGAGTCCCGGTGCGGCATGCCGCACCGGGACTCTTTACGCAACACACAGCCGACCCTCTTACCTCAATCTAGACAACTTTTTTTCTCAGGCGGGAATCAATGGAAATCGGAATCGTCGGGCTCCCCAGAAGCGGCAAGACCACAGTATTCAACGCCGTCACGCGCGGCAAGGCGCAGGTCGCCACCTACGGCAGCGCCCAGGCCAAGCCCAACGTCGGCGTCGCAAAGGTGCCCGACGAGCGCCTGGACGTCATGGTCAAGATGTTCAACCCGCGCAAGACCGTTCACGCCGAGGTCAGCTATGTGGACATCCCGGCGCCGCCCGAAGGGTTCGGCAAGACGAAGGGAATCTCCGGCGAGTTCCTGAATTTCCTGCAGCGCACGGACGCGCTCATGGTGGTCACCCGCGGCTTCGAGGACCCCTCGGTGACGCACGTTGCCGACACCGTCGACCCTTTCCGGGACATCGATACGATGATGTTCGAGCTAACCTTCTCGGACCTGGAGATGATCGAGCGCAGGCTCCTGCGCATGGCGGACCGCTTCAAGAGCGCGAAGCAGGCTGAGCGCGACCAGCTTAACAAGGAGAAGGTCCTTATCGAGCGCCTCAAGGAAGGCCTCGAGGCAGGCAAGCCCATCCGCGGCCAGGAAATGACGAAGGACGAGGAGAAGACTATCGAAGGGTTCCGGTTCCTTACCCAGAAGGCCGTCATCGTCGTCCTGAACGCCGGAGAGGAGCAGGCCGGCAAAGTGGCCGAGATGGAACAGAAACTGGCGGAGCACGTCAAGGGCGAGGGAGTCCGCGGCGCGGTGCTGCTCGGCAAGCTGGAGATGGAGCTTGCGCAGATGGACCCGGCGGACGAGGAGGTGTTCCGCAAGGAGATGGGAGTGGGAGAGTCCGGCCTCGGCCGCATGGTGAAGCTGTCCTACGAGGTGATCGGCCTGAACAACTTCCTCACCGTCGGCGAGGACGAGTGCCGCGCCTGGGAGATACCCGCAGGCATCAGCGCGCAGAAGGCGGCCGGACGCATCCATTCAGACATCGAGCGCGGCTTCATCCGGGCGGAGGTAGTGGCCTACAAGGACCTGGTGGAGTGCGGAAGCCTGGTAGAGGCCAAGAAGCGCGGCGTGTTGCGGATGGAAGGCAAGGAGTACATCGTGAAGGACGGGGATATCATCAACTTCCTGTTCAACGTGTAGAGACTCGATCTATTTTCTACCGCTCCAGTAATAAGGCTCTCGGCGGGAGTGTGCGACGGCAAGAATGCGGATTCGGTCTTCACGGGCTCGATTGCCAAGTCAAACTCCTCGCGGGCAAGCTTGTGAAATGTGAAGCTCATTTCTTCAGCCGTGACCGCGCCTGGCTGAACACCTCGTCGGCAGGGACGGCAAGGTCGGGGTTCTTGTCCATTTCAATATCCCGCCTCAATGCCTCGGCCGCCCACAACTGCTCTATTTCGACGTCCGACAGCTCGTCCAGGCTGACAAGCAGGCGCTCAGCCAGCCTTGCGCGAGAGCCCATGTCCAGCTTCAGGAGCTGGGCCTCCAGGTCCTCGATCTTCATGTCCTGGATCACTGGCGCTTGCTTCTTCGACTGGGCTCTAACCATGTCCCTACCTCCGCATCGTCTCTCTTTGCCCGAGTTTAACACTCGGTGTCATTCACCTTCAATCGCTCCGTAGTGTTATCCTTTTCCTATGCCCGCAACCCCTCCAATCGCACTGTACATACACATCCCCTTCTGCGAGACGAAGTGCCCGTACTGCGACTTCAACACCTACGCCAGGATAGAGTCGCTCATGCCTGCATACGTGGCCGCGCTGCAAAAGGAGATAGCTGTCTGGGGCGCGCTTCTCGGCGGGCCGGAGATCGTGACGGTCTTCTTCGGCGGCGGAACGCCCTCGTACCTCCCGGGGGAGGATATCAAGGCGGTCATGGACTCGGTCCGCCGGTCGTTCCCTATCCGCAGCGACGCCGAGGTCACAATCGAGTGCAACCCGGGCGATTTCAACGAGCGCAAGCTGCAGACCTACCTGGAGTCCGGCGTCAACCGGCTCAGCATGGGCGTACAGACGCTGGACGACGGCCTGCTGAAGCTACTCGGCAGGCGCCACTCCGTGGACGGCGCTCTCAAGGCATACCGCATGGCGAAGGACGCCGGTTTCGACAACGCCAGCTTTGATCTCATGTTCGGCCTGCCGTACCAGACCCTGGCGCAATGGGCGAGCACGCTGGAGCAGTCCATAGATATCGCGCCGAAGCATATCTCCATGTACTGCCTGACGCTTGAGGGCGGCACGCCGATGGAGCACCAGGTCAAGACCGGCCTGCTGCCCGAGCCCGACTCGGATCTCGCCGCCGATATGTACCTGATGGCGATGGACCGGATGGAGGGGCGCGGGTACCGCCACTACGAGATTTCCAACTGGTCGTTTCCGGGCTACGAGAGCCGCCACAACCTGGTCTACTGGCGCAACCAGCCCTATCTGGGCGTCGGGCCGGGCGCCCATTCCTACATCGCCGGATGCCGCTTCAACAACATCAAGCCGCCCCGCGAGTATGTGAAGCGGCTTGAATCAGCGGCGGCCCCCTCGTCCTCTGCCGGCGGTCCGGACGCAACGGCCATCGGGAAAGTGGCGGTTGTAGAGAACGTGGAGAAGATCGAGCGGCGGCTGGAGATTGCTGAGACCCTGATGATGGGGCTGCGGCTGGACGTTGGCATAAGCGAAGCAGATTTCAGGGTCCGCTTCGGAAGGAGTCCCCTGGAGGAGTTCCCGGACACCTTCGAGGACCTGCGCCGGCTCGGCCTGGTGGAAGTGGCCGGCGGCGCAGTCCGGCTCACACGACAAGGCAGACCGCTCGGCAACGAAGTCTTCCGCCGATTCTTCGAATAACCCTCCGCAGACCGACTCCAGTCGAACACGCCCCTTACAAATGACCTATTGACTTCACGCCGCCCGTCATCCCAACGAGCTACGCGCCATGTGCGAAGCCCTGAACCCCCGTGCTGTGTATATTGGACTGGTGGGGCGGTCAAACCGCCCTGCTCACTTGCCCGTATCTCTCGCGGCAAGCGTCCACCAGGACAAAAATATGTTGAACGATGTTAGGAGGAGGAGGATGGCGAATATCAATCCGGTCCAGATCCAGAAGTACCTGAAGGGTGTTGATTACCCTTGCTCCAAGGACGATTTGATCGCCCATGCGGAGCAGCAGGGCGCCGACGATTCAGTAATTCAGGCCTTGCAGCAGCTCCAGTCCAACAAGTTCAACAGCGCCAACGAGATCACCGAGGCCCTGACCCGCGCGCAGACGACAGCAGGGGCGCGAATGGGGACCGGGACTATGTCCGGCCAGGGCAGCCAGGGTTCCATGGGCGGCACCCAGGGCACGGAAGGGTCTTTCGGCTCTCAGGGCCAGGGATCCATGGGCTCCCGCGGCACTCAGGGTCACCAGGGGCTGGGGCAGCAGGGCGCCAGCCAGGGCCAGGGCGGAATGACCGGGGGTCGCGCGGGGGCTCGTTCAGCCAGGGCGGACAGGGCGGTCAGAGTGGCTCGCAGGGCCAGCAGAACCGGCAGGGCCAGCAGCAGGGCCAGCAGAACCGCCAGGCTGGTTCCGAGGACGATCAGGACACGTCCCGGAGCCAGTCGGACCGATAGTGTGAGACCGGGTGGCGGGCAGCAAGACTTACCTGCCCTTCCAACTGGTGGACGGCGCTGATGTCTCCCTGACACGCAGCGTTTCGAAGGGCCTGTCCGCCACCTGCTCCGGCAACGATCGCACGGCCTCTTGCGTCCTTCTACCTCACTCAAGCACGCCCCTCGACAGCCCGCAGAATTATCACCAGAATCGCGCCACACGCACACTTGTGCTGCATTTCCGCCCGTAATAGAATTGGGCGGTCGGCGCCCGCCTGGAGCGGGACCGCGGAGGGACTGCCGGTTGAGCACAGGGTCACTAGATGCGGGCCTGGTGGTTGGGCTGCTCATCGGCGGCCTCATCGGCTGGCTGATTTCCAGGATTCAAGAGACCCCTCAGCGCGCAGCGCTGCAATGCAGGCTGGCGGCCGCCGAAGAGCTCGCGCGCCAGTCGAGGCTTGCCGGCGCCGAGTCCAGGGCACAGATGGCAGACACCTTTAAGGCCCTGGCCACCGACGCGCTGCGCGAAAGCAACGAGGCATTCCTCCAGGTCTCCCGGACCGTCCTCGAAAAACACCACGGCATCGCGCAGAACGATCTCGATAAGCGCCGCCTCGCCATCGAAGAGATGCTGAAGCCTCTCGCCTCGGCAACGATAGAGCTTGAGCGTCAGAGGCAAGACGCCTATTCCTCAATCCGTGACCTCGTGAAGAGCCTCTCCACCGGGCAGGACGCCCTTTCCCGAGAGGCTCGCGCCCTTTCACAAGCCCTTCGCACGCCCAACGTGCGCGGCAGGTGGGGCGAGGCGACGCTCAAACGCGTCGCCGAGTTGGCCGGCATGGTGGAGTATTGCGACTTCACGGAACAGGAGTCTAATGACGGCCCGGCCGGGAAGCTCAGGCCAGACATGGTCGTCCACCTTCCGAACAAGAGAAGAGTGGTTGTTGACGCAAAGACGTCTCTCGATGCGTACCTGCGCTCCATCGAAGCGGACACCGACGAGATGCGTGACAACGCTCTCCGCCGCCACGCCCGCCAGGTGGCCGCGCGGGTCGACGAGCTCTCAGCCAAAGCGTACTGGTCTTCCCTCGACTTCACACCGGAGTTCGTTGTCCTATTTCTCCCGGGAGAGCCGTTCCTCGCGGCGGCCCTCCAGCACGACCCCGCCCTCCTGGACAAGGCGCTTGCCAGCAGGGTGGTGCCGGCCACGCCCAGCACTCTCATCGCTCTCCTCCACGCTGTAGCTTACGGCTGGAAGCAGGAGCAGATGGCCGAGAACGCAATGCGGGTTTCCGCAATCGGCAAAGAGCTGTACGAGCGCCTTGCGATATGGACCGCCAATCTCGACAAGGTGGGCAAGTCGCTCGGCCAGGCGGTGCAGGCGTACAACGACAGCGTTGGTGGCCTGGAGCACCGAGTCCTGGTGAGCGCCCGCCGGATGAAGGAGATGGGAATTTCCACGGACAGGGAAATCCCCGTCCTTGAGCCGAAGGACATCCAGCCGAGGCATGTCACGGTGCTGGCGGCCTCAATGGAGGTCTCCTCCCTCGGCGAGGCGCTGGGCATGGCCGAGCCCCTGGACGGCCGCGCACGCGAAGAGGCCCAGCATGTCGCTCGACCTGCATAGCACCGCGCGGCAGATCACGGACATGGCATCGGAGCTCCTGGCGAGGCAGCGGGAGCGGGCCGCGCGCTTCGACAGCGCCGTGGAATCCGCAAAGTCATTCACTATGGAGGCATACCGGGACGCGCTCTCGCGGAACCCAGACCTGTTCCGCAACCTGCCTGTCTTCTCCGAGCCGCCATCCGCCCGGTACGCCGCGCCCCCCGCTCCGGAGGCGTTCACAGTTATCGCCTCGGACGGCTCCAGCATCGATATTGACCGCCACCTCCCGGTCAGGTGTTTCCTGATCAACACCGGGATAGCCCATATCACGTACGGGCCTTCACCGGATGCAGCGCTTTCCAGCAGCGCCCGCCTGTACGCCACGCGGGAAGAGCTTGTCATCCGCGATATCGAAACCGGTCGCGAGCACCCTATCGATTCCACGATCCTCGTTGCCAAGCGCGCCGTAGAAGAGATGACCGCCCTGGTGCAGGCGTCGCGCGCGCTGCCGGACGACACGCCGGCGCTCGCCCTCGTGGACGGGACGCTGTTCGTCCACGGCGTCGTGGGGCAGAGCATACCGGACTTCGTTCCGCGCGAGCTCATAGACAACGGGTTCGCGAAGGCGGTCGAGGAGATGAAAGACCTGGCCGACGGGCGCAACCTGGCCTTGGCCAGCTATATCTCAATGCCGGGCAGCCCCGATGTTGTTCGAACCCTTCGCGCCATGTCTTGCCCATTCGCCTCAAGTGACTCCGAATACAGGTGCAACCTCAGCCCGGGGGCCTCTGGGCCGTGCGAAGGCTGCATGGGCGGCATCGCCGACCGGGACCTATTCGCCGAAATGCTGGCGCCCGGGGAGCGCACGGCCATCTTCCACATGTCCAGCCAGATCATCGACCGCCACTACAGGGGCACAGGCCTGAGCTTCTTCTACCTGAACGCGGGAGAGGAGATCGGTAGAGTGGAGGTGCCGTCCTGGGTTGCCTGCGACCCGGCGCTGGTAGGCCTGGTCCATTCTCTCGTCCTGGACCAGTGCAATCGCGGCATCGGGTATCCCGTGGCGCTGATGGAGGCGCACGAGCAGGCGGTGGTGAACGGCGCAGACCGAACGCTCTTCAGGGAGCTTATCGAGCGCGAGCTCTACAGACAGGGCATGCCGGTGTTCACATCCGAGAAGAACCGGTCCAAGAGGCTGCGCTGGACTTAGGGCAATGGAGGTTGGAATGGACAGCCCGCTGAGAGTGACCGTCTGGAACGAGTACCGTCATGAGCGTAAGGACGGCCCGATCAAGCAGATCTATCCAGACGGCATGCACGCGCCGATCGCTCGCTACCTCGAGAGCAACGGCTGCCGGGTGAGGATAGCCACCCTCGATGATCCGGAGCATGGCCTTTCGCAGGATGTCCTGGACTCAACAGATGTGCTGACTTGGTGGGGCCACAACTTCCACGAGGCCGTGCAGGACCACGTCGTTGATCGCGTGCACAAGCGGGTGCTTTCCGGCATGGGCCTGATCGCCCTTCACTCCAGCCACATGTCAAAGATTTTCAGAAGGCTCATGGGCACAACCGGCCTGCTGCGCTGGCGCAAGGCGGCCGAGCGCGAGCGCCTGTGGACGATAGAGCCCGGGCACCCAATAGCGGATGGCATTGGGGACTACATTGAGCTGCCGGCGAGCGAGATGTACGGCGAGCGTTTTGACATCCCTGCACCGGAAAAGATCATATTCATCTCGTGGTTCCAGGGCGGCGACGTGTTCCGGAGCGGCTGCACATGGGAGCGCGGGCATGGCCGCGTCTTCTACTTCAGCCCAGGCGACGAGTCCTATCCGATCTACCACAACGAGCAGGTACTGCACGTGATACTAAACGCCGCACCCTGGGCCAGGCCCAGAGTGAACAGCCTACCGAAGTTAATCAAGGCAGCCGACCCGCTGGAGAAGATAAGTTGAGGCATCGCTAATGGCCTACAGGATGGTGCAGGTAGGGACCGGGGGCATGGGCCTCTCATGGTGCCGCGGTTTCCTGCCTCCGAACATCAAGGATGGCCTGATAGAGGTTGTCGCCGCCGTGGACATCAACCCTGCCTCGCTTGAAAACGCCCGGCAACACCTGGGCCTGGCCGCCGAGAAGTGTTACACAGACCTCGAGCGCGCACTGGATGAAAACGCCGCTGACTTCTGCACCGTGGTGGTGCCGCCGTCCGTTCACGAGCGCGTGATAGACGCGGCGCTAGCCCATGATATGCACATCCTCTCCGAGAAGCCGATAGCCGACACACTCGTGGCCTCCATCCGCGTTGTTGACAAGGTCCGGCGCTCCGGCAAGAAGATGGGCATCACGATGAACCACCGGTGCGACCAGGATAAGACGACGCTCCGCCAGCAGCTCTGCTCCGGCGACTATGGGCGCCTTGACTACCTGGTGTGGCGATACATCGGGGACTTCCGCCGGTACGGGAGTTGGGGCGGCTTCCGGCACGATATCCCGGACCCGCAGATGGTGGACGCCGCCGTTCACCATCTGGACATCCTGGCCGACCTTGCCGGCGCAAGATGCGATACGATATACGCCCAGACTCGGAACCCGCCGTGGGGCGAGTTCGCGGGGGACTCCCAGTCCCTGGTGATGATGACCTTCGAAAACGGCGTAAGGGCCACCTACGAAGGTGTGAACACGAACGCAGTTGCGCTGAATAACTGGAACCGGGAGTACATCCGCGCGGAGTGCGAGAAGGCCACGCTCGTCCTCGACAGGAGAGACCTCACGCGCTACCGGTACGGAGGAGGTCTGGCCCCAGAGGGCCTCCCGCTTCTCCAGCAGCTGAAGTGGAAGCACACGTGGCTAATTGAAAAATTCGTCCGGTGGCTGGATGGGGGAGATCCGATGGAGACCCGTGTGGAAGACAACCTGCACTCCCTTGCGATGTGCTTCGCCGGCATTGAAAGCAGCCGCACAGGCCGCCCGATCAAGGTGAAGGAATTCCTGGAGGCCGCGAAGCATGACCGCTGAACAGACTGTGAAAACACCCGCCCGGCTCGGCGAAGTGGTCCAGTCTTCCACCGCCCAATTCGTCGCCTCCTGTCACAGGCTCTACGAGGCGCCCGCCCTTGGCACGCTCGTCAAGTGCGGCAACGGCACTATCGTCTACGGTGTCGTCGCGGATGTGCGCACCCAGAGCATAGACCCCGGGCGCAAGCCAATCGCGATGGGCGGGAACGACGAGAGCGAGGAGGCGGTGTACCGTCGCAACCCGCAGATCAGCCGCCTGCTTACCACGGAGTTCACCGCCGTGAGCGCCGGCTACAAGGCGGGTGGCCGCGTGCGGCGTTACCTCCCTCCGCTGCCGCCACGCATCCATTCATTCGTCCTCCAGTGCTCCATGGAAGAGCTTGCGGAGTTCACGGCGTCGATGGACTTCCTCCCGGCCATGCTCTCCGCGCCGGTGGGGCACCCGGACGACATGGTAGCCTCCTTCCTCCGCCTTGCGAGCGAGGCCCATCCCGACCCGGACGCCTTCCTGGTAACGGCCGGCAAAGAGCTTTCACGGCAGCTCAACGGCCAGTGGCAGCGGCTCAACGGCATCCTGAAGAGGCTCTCATCATGACAACGAACGGCAATGCCGCCTTCGACGCGCTGGGCCGCAAACGGCTCGGCATCGTAGTGGCCGGCTCATTGACAGATGGAGTCGATGTGAGGCTGGACGACGACACATCCGTGGAGGATATAAAGGTCGGCACCCTGGTTGCAATCGAGGGGGAGCGACGGCGCTTCTTCGGCCAGATAACGGACGTGCTGCTGGGCACGACAGACCTCGGAATGCAGTCCACGCCGCCGGACGTTTCAAACAGCTTCATCGCCCGCGTCATCGCGGGCACCACAGCCTACGGCGCTATCAAGGTGGAGCCGACCCTGTCCATCGGTGGGGACAGCCGGTCGCTGGCGAACGACGGGCCGCTGCCGGCAAAGACGGTGCCGGCACATTTTTCGAGTGTCTCACCGGCGAGCGACGCCGACATTGAGCTCGTATTCGGCAAGGAGGACGAGCGCCACTTCTGGATCGGCTCGCCGCTGGACATGGAGACGAAGCTCTGCCTCAACGTAGAGGAGCTCGCGAAGCGCAGCAACGGCGTCTTCGGCAAGAGCGGCACGGGCAAAACGTTTCTCACCAGGTTGCTGCTCATCGGCATTCTGCAGCGCAGCAAGGCAGTCAACCTTGTGTTCGACATGCACAGCGAGTACGGGTGGCAGGGAACCAGTGAAAAGAGTAGCTCTGTGAAGGGGCTCAAGCAGCTTTTTGGCTCTAAGGTTGCCGTCTTCACCCTGGATGTTGACAGCTCCAGGCGGCGGTCTTTGTTGCCGGATTACGTGGTCCGCATTGGCTACGACGAGGTTGAGCCGGAGGACATCACCTTGCTGAGGGAAGTTATGGACCTCTCGTCCATCGCTGCTGATGCGGCCTACAACCTGCAGCGGCATTTCGGGAAGGGCAAGTGGCTCAAGTCGTTTCTTGCTCATGGCGGACGAGACTCTATAAAAGAGCTTGCAGATGCCATAGATGTGAATGCCAACTCGCTGGGCGCGCTGCACAACCGCCTCTCCCGCTTCGAGCGCTTCGGCTTCATGGATGACCAGGCGGGCCACGACTCGGTCAACGAAATCATCCGGTACCTGGACCGCGGCATGCACGTGGTGCTTGAGTTCGGGCGCTACGGCAACGACCTGGCAGCCTACATTCTGGTGGCCAACCTCCTTACGCGCCGGATCTACAAGCGATACATGGAGCGCAAGGAGGCCGCGGCTGGCGACAAGGCCAAGGAGCCGCGCCCACTGGTCATCTCAATCGAGGAGGCGCACAAATTCCTTACCAAAGAGCTTGCAGGCCAGACGATTTTCGGCACAATCGCGCGGGAGTTGCGGAAGTACAATGTCACTCTGCTCGTGGTGGACCAGCGCCCAAGCGGTATCGATGACGAGGTGATGAGCCAGCTTGGCACGAAGATCGTATGCCTGCTCGACAGTGAGAAGGACGTCACCGCGGTCCTGGCGGGCGTCTCCGGCAGCAGCAAGCTGCGCGCGGTGCTCTCCCGGCTGGAGTCCAGGCAGCAGGCCCTTGCATTCGGCCACGCCCTGCCGATGCCCGTTGTGGTCCAGACCCGCGAATATGGCACCCCCGAGTTCTACAAGTCCATCGGCCATCGCGACGGCGCGGAGGCACAGGAGAAAAGCGCCAAAGACGTGGAGGACCTGTTCGGCCCTGGAAGTTGAAGGTGATCTGGCACCTGCGATGTCAACAACGAGGGCCCCGATTCCATCGGGGCCCCTACCGAAAAGTGCTGTTAAAGTGTTTCCCGTCCGCCAGTGGCTACACTGCCCTACTTTACCCCGAGCTCTTCCAGGCGCCTGTCGCTTATGCCGAAGTGATGTGCCACCTCGTGCACTACCGTAAGCCGGACCTCTTCCACTATCTCCTTGGGGCCGTCGCAAATTGACTCGATCGACTTCTGGAAGATGGTTATTTTGTCCGGCAGCACCATTCCATAGTCTCGGCGCTCCGTCAGGGGTACGCCTTCGTACAACCCCAGCAGGAAATCGCCGTTGTCGACTGTCCTCCCAGCCAGCATCTCCTTCGTGGGCCAGTCCTCAACGACTATGTCAACATTGTCCAGGTAGGCGGCGAACTTCTCCGGCAGATTGCTCAGGGCCTGGTGCACGAGCCTCTCAAACTGTTTTCGTTCCATACGCCGGGGTATCCAATGGGCTGTCTCGGAGCGGCTCTACGCCACATCCCGTTCTATTCATAATAAGATTTTCATACCGAAAACTCTATGCCCGCTATAATGCTGACATAGTGAACAAACGTCATATCAGCCTGATACGCCCCAACCTGGGGCGCTAATAGCGTAGTTAAATCTTACAAATACCACTTTACACTCTGCACTCCTCATGCAAGTGGGTATATTTACCAATTTCCGAGGAGCTGGCCGAAACAACGCTGGAAAAGCGGGGGGCTTTGTGATAAATTGCACACATGTCTCAAAGCAGCCCAGCGACCACCATCGACGCAGTCCCCCGGGGGCGCTTTAGCCCGGTCAGGGACGGCTTGTTCATCGCCTCCGCGGTCTGTATGGCGGTGCTGCTGTATCTCGTGTTTTTCGTTGTGCCCACAGACGCCAACCTTGGCGTATCCCAACGCATCCTCTACTTCCACGCCCCCGTCGCCATTTTGTCCATGGTCTCGATTGTGGTCGTGGCGGTGGCCAGCGGCGCACACCTGATCACCAGGAGTGCGAAGTGGGACAGCTTCGCGTATGCCTCAGCCGAGATCGGCATCATCCTTGCGTCCCTGACAATCATTGTCGGCGCAATCTGGGCAAAACCGGTCTGGGGCGTATGGTGGACGTGGGACGCCAAGCTCACCCTGACCCTGGTGATGTGGTTCATCTATGCCAGCTACCTCATGCTCCGGGCATACGGGCCCAAGGGCTCCCAGGGGGCCCGGTACGGCGCGGTCCTGGCGCTGATCGGCGCGCTTGACGCGCCGATCATTTACTTCGCGGCGGAGTTATGGCGGACAGCCCACCCGGAGCTGGTAGTCGGCCCTGCCGCAGACTCGGGCGCCATGGACCCGACAATGCGCACGGCGCTGCTAGTGGGGTTCCTGGCCTTCACGGTCCTGTACGTGTACATGTTGATCGAACGCTACGCGCTCAAGCGCACGGAAGCCGGAATCGATGACCTTTACCAGCACATCTCCTAGGAAGTATCGAATGGCTCTCGCGGTCGCCGCGGCCGTGGCCCTGTGCGCATTGGCAACGATCGCGTACGCCGGCGCGGCAAACGCATACCAGGGCGGCGCGTCCGGCGTGGCCTCCAGCGCATTGCCGCAGGAATCCGGCGGCTCAACCCCCGAGGCGAACCTGCCGTACCTGTTCGCGGTGTATGCCACCACCTGGGCGGCGTTCTTCGTTTATATCTTTTTGATGTCCAGAAAGCAGCGCGATATGGAAAAAGAATTGACTGCCCTGCGGGCGGCGCTGCAAGATAAGAATAAGGTCCAGAAGTAGTACCGGTCATAGCTCAGAAGGACAGTGAAATGTCGCAGGCAGAACCCTCAGTCCCACAACAGTTCGCCGAAGTAACGGCACCATCGAACAATGCCCGGCGCATAAAGATCTTCGTCAGCATTGCTGCCATTGCGTCGGCTATGGTCTACTTCGGCTTCATGACCTTCCAGAGCGCCACGGTCTATTACTACACGGTTGACGAGCTGATGGCGCTCACCAATGTGGAGTCCGGAAAAACGGTGAAAGTGGCCGGGAAGCTGGTCCCCGAGACGTTCTCCCGGGATGACGGCTCCACGGTCGCCAGTTTCACGCTTCGAAACGAGAATGGCGAGCGACTGCTGTCCGCCCGCCACAACGGCGTAGTGCCTGACCTGTTCTTCAACGAGCATGCCGAGATCATCCTGGAAGGGACATACACACCGGGCGGTGTGTTCAATAGCACGAATGTAATCGTCAAGTGTCCTTCCAAGTACGTCGCTGCGGCCGGCTGAGGCTACCTGACACTGCAATAGAAACAGGAAGGCCCCCGGCGTACCGGGGGCCTTAACTTTTTTCGAGTTACTGCGGGCCTCTGGCCTGCGCAAGCCGGACCCGCAACCGCGCCAGGGCTGAGGGCGGCATCTTCCTTTGGGAGCGGGAAGCTCCTATGAGGCGGACGGTGTGTCTGAGAGTGTTGAAGAAGGCTGTACATGGGGGGCAAACGTCCAGGTGACTGGAAAGGCGGCCGGTGGTGTTGGGGTCGAGGTCTCCGTCGATGAGGTCGGAAGAGAGGTCGTGCACCTCGGTACAGTTATCTTTGTGCTCTCGCATTTTCCCAGTGCGGGTTACCATAGCGCCTGCAGCCTCCGCGGATCCTCGAATCAGGTGGCAAACAATAATCTAGTCCAACGCCGGGCGGCGGTCAATCATCCGCGCGGGCTAATTCCCCGGTATTGGACAATCGTGCTTCGTCTATTACAATTGGATGCACGACCAGCGCGGAGGATTCCACCACGCGCATCGAAGGGATTCTCGCCATGACATTGGATGCGGAAAAGGGCGGCACGGAAGCCGAGGCGCTGGATTTCGACACGCTGGTTGCCAGGCACTCCGATTTTGTCTACAACGTCGCCTTCCGTATCATGGGCAACCCCGAGGACTCCGAGGACGTTGCCCAGGAGGCCCTGCTTTCTGCGTTCAGGGCGTTTGACAGCTTCCGCGGCCAGTCACGAGTCACCACCTGGGTCTACCGGATCACGATGAACGCCGCGCTCATGAAGCTCCGCAAGACGAAGGCGGCCCGGGCCACTCCGCACACAAGCCTCGACGACGTGGACCTGCCCGACTGGACGCGCGCGCCGGATAAAGAGGGTATCAATTCGGAGCTACGGACCCACATCCAGGAAGCGATAGAAAGCCTAGACCCCGACCTCCGCGCCGCGCTTGTGCTGCGCGACGTTGAGAGTCTTTCGAACACCGAGGCGGCTGAAATCCTGGGCATTTCCGTCGCGGCGCTCAAGTCACGACTTCACAGGGCGCGCGTCCTCGTCCGTGAGTACCTGGCGGGCTACGTCGAGGCGCTGTCAGCCTGACCGGCCGAGCTATTGCACGTCCTTCTTCACAGCGTCCAGCCTTCGCTTCGCCTCCACGTAGACGCTGGGCTCCAGCGGCCCCTTTTTCGCCGTGCGCACATTCTCGCGAAGATGGTCCGGGTTCTGCGTCCCCACGATGATCGTATTCACGTCCGGGTGAGACATCGTGAACCGGAGCATGAAAGCGGTGGGCGTCTCTCCCGGGGCTTCCAGCTCGCCCAGCCCGGCGTCGCTGAAGAGCTTCCACGCATCCTCTTTTCCAAGTCCCGCGCCGGGCGCTCCCTTTGCGACTCCCCCGCGGATCACCGTTCCCATCCCCGCCTTCGCGGCCACGGAAATAGTCCCTTCGGTGGCCCTGTAAAAGGCCGAATAGGGAATTTGGAACTCGTCGAAAACGCCCCACCCTGCAAAGACTTCTATGTTCGGGGTTGTAGTTGACGCGCCGATCCAGCGGACCTTCCCCTGCGCCTTCATCTCGTTGAGAGCGTCCACCAGCCCGCCCTCTTCGCATTGCTGGGGATTGGCGCCGTGTAGCTGCATGACGTCGATGTGGTCAGCGTTCAGACGCTTCAGGCTCCTATGCAGGCCCACAAACAGGTTGTCCCTGGTCCAGAGCTTGGGACCTTCCGGCGTGCAGCCGCACTTGGTAGCAAGCGTGAACTCAGACCTCCTGCGGGACAGGAATCTGCCAATGAACTCTTCGCTCCTGCCATAACAGTCCGCAGTGTCAATGAAGTTGACGCCCTCGTCCAGCAGGGTATTCAGCACCTTCTCCGCGCGCTCTTCAGTCACGGTCCTGCCGCGCGACATATCGCCTCGAAGCTCCATCGCACCGTAGCCCAGCCGCGTAACCTTCACGCCAGTTCGTCCCAGGACCGCTGTCGGTAAAGTGTTTGCCATTGGCCTCCCCTTCAGTCTGCTTATCCGTATTTTTGTACTGCCGATGTGCGGTGTCAACCTCGTCCACATAGCCCTTTGTACCCATCCGAAAAGCGGGGGCCGGTAGCTATAGACCCGCATGTATAATGGAACTACAGGGACCCGAATGGATGCTCCAAACATTCGTACGGGACCCGTCACCACCACCGCCACCGCCCGCACCCCAGGACACTTTCCCACGAAACCCGCCCGGCCAACATTCGAATTTGTGGAGGTAGTGCATGACGCTGTTGACGCCGACTTCAGCCCCCAGGACCACACTGACACACAGCGCCTTCGAGGAGGTCAACGTCTTCTTCGACAAGGCTGCAGAGAGATTGGGAATGGAAGACGGCCTGAGAGAGCTCCCGCGGCAGCCATGGCGGGAGTTAAAGGTCTCTGTGCCGGTCCGAATGGATGACGGCAGGATCGAGGTCTACACTGGGTACCGGGTACAACACAACGGCGCCCGCGGGCCGTATAAAGGCGGAACGCGCTACCACCCCACGGCGGACCTGGACGAGGTGCGCGCTCTCGCGTCGCTCATGACGTGGAAGAACGCAGTGGTCGACATCCCCTTCGGCGGTGCGAAGGGAGGTATCCAGTGCGACCCTCGCACTATGAGCCAGGGCGAACTTAACCGCATGACCCGCCGGTACGTGGCCAACATCGAGCATTTCCTCGGCGTACAGCGGGACATACCCGCGCCGGACCTGGGAACGAACGCCCAGACGATGGCCTGGATGATGGACGCCTACGGCCTGATTCACGGCTACACGCCCGGCATCGTCACCGGAAAGCCGGTGGAGCTTGGCGGCTCCGTGGGACGCGACGCCGCTCCGGGCCGCGGTGCAGTGTACGTGATGGTCGAGGCCGCGAAGGACCTCAAGATCCCTATTGAGGGCGCCCGCGTCGTTGTGCAGGGCTTCGGCCAGGTCGCCATGTGGATCGCGAAGTTGCTGGACGAGATCGGTTGCAAGGTGGTGGCGGTGAGCGACGTCAAAGGCGGCGTGATACGCAACAGCGGGATAGAAATTGAGAAACTGATCATCTACCAGAAGGAGACCGGCTCAGTCGCCGGCTTCAGGGGCGCCGATCCGATAGACAACGAACGAATTCTCGAGGTCAGCTGCGACTACCTCATTCCGGCAGCCATCAACGGCGTTATCCACGAGGGCAATTCGGACCGGATCAAGGCGAAGGACGTGGTGGAGGCTGCCAACCACCCGGTCACCCCCGAGGCGGATCGCGCGCTGAACGAGATGGGCGTGAAGATCCTGCCGGACATCCTGGTCAATGCCGGCGGCGTTGTAGTCTCATACTTCGAATGGACCCAGAACCTCTACCAGCACAAGTGGGAGGAGCAGGAGGTCAACGACGAGTTCCGCAAGATCTTGACCCGCGCCTACAGGGGCGTATGGGAAGTGGCGGAGAGGGAGGGAATCCCCTTCCGGGAGGCGGCGTTCATGATAGGCGTCGGCCGAGTGGCCCACGTCGCGAAGATCCGAGGCTTCATCTAGCCGGTCTGAAACCGCAAATACGATAGGGTCCTCACCGTGTGAGGGCCCTGTTCTTTTGCCCGCCGTAGCTGGTGATATAATTCAACGCGGACGCGATGCCGCTCACAACAGGCCGCGCCGGAGTCCCAGGAAAATGCTCCTGACGATCGACATCGGCAATACTAACGTCACCATAGGCGTCTTTGAGAGGGACGCCTCCGGCGCTTACCCATACGCGCCGAAGGCGACGTGGCGGGTCTCCACCGACCACGACCGCATGCCCGACGAGTACGGCGTGACGCTGATGTCGCTGCTGCCGTTGAAGGGCATCGACCCTCAGGGCATCGGCGCCGCCGCGCTGTGCAGCGTTGTGCCTCCGCTGACTTCGCGATTCGTAGAGATGTGCCGCACCTATTTCAAGGTTGAGCCCCTGATTGTGTCCGCCGGCGTCAAGACGGGCATCAAGGTGCTGTACGACACTCCGCGGGACGTGGGCGCCGACAGGATCGCGGACGCCGCGGCGGCCATCAGGCTGTACGGCGGCCCGTGCATCGTTGTGGACTGCGGCACAACCACCGTCTTCAACGCCATCACAAAGCAGGCGGAATACCTGGGCGGCGCGATCGCGCCGGGCCTTGCGATGTCCGCCGAGACGCTCTTCCACCGGACGTCCCAGCTCCGGCGCGTGGAGCTGGAGCGCCCGCCGGCCGCAATCGGCAAGAACACCGTTCACGCCATCCAGTCCGGCCTGGTGCTTGGCACTGCCGAGCTGATCAAGGGGATGGTTGCCAGGTTCGACAAGGAGCTCGGAGGCGGCTGCAAGGTCATCGCCACCGGCGGCCTCTCCGCCCTGCTCGCCAGGGAATCCGGCGTGTTCCACGATGTGAATATCGACCTGACCCTCGCCGGGCTGCGCATCATCCACGAACTCAATTCGTAGGAGTAGCTCCGTCTGCTCAATTCGTAATTTGTAATTCGTAATTCTCCATCGGCCTTTACCGGAAAGGAAGGGACCGCACATTGACTCACCCGCTACAGAACAAGTCCATCGTTCTCGGTGTCACCGGCAGCATAGCCTGCTACAAGGCTGCTGACCTGGCCAGCAAGCTCGTCCAGGCGGGCGCGCTGGTGGACGTGATTATGACCGAGTCCGCGACCCGCTTCGTTACGCCGCTCACGTTCCACAGTATCACGCACCGGCCGGTAGTGACCGATCTGTTCAACCCCCAGACCGGCACCGTTGAGCACATCGAAATGGCGCGACGCGCGGATATCATCGTCGTGGCGCCTGCCACGGCAAACACGATCGCAAAGCTCGCCCACGGGTTTGCTGACGATGCCCTTGCCGCCACCGTGCTCGCCACCACCGCGCCCGTCCTGCTGTGCCCGGCAATGGACGGCAACATGTACGCCAACGCAGCCACACAGGATAATATCGAGCGGCTGAAGGCGCGCGGGTTCACCTTTGCTGGCCCTGCGTCCGGCCACCTCGCGTCCGGCATGACAGGCGCGGGCCGTCTGGTGGAGACGTCCGAGATCACCGGCTGGATACGCCTCGCTCTCGGCCGCAAAGGCGACCTCGCCGGGCGCAAGGTGGTCGTAAGCGCCGGCGGCACGCAGGAGGCCATCGACCCCGTCCGGTACATCACCAACCGCTCCTCCGGAAAGATGGGATACGCAATCGCCGACGCTGCACGCGACCGCGGCGCGAATGCGGTGCTGGTAGCAGCGCCGACCGCCCTGCCGGACCCCACCGGAATACGGGTGGCCCGAGTGCAGAACGTCCGGGAGATGCAGGCCGCCCTTACGGCCGAGTGCAAGGACGCGGACGCGATAATCATGGCGGCGGCGGTCTCGGACTGGCGGCCCGCGACCAAAGCAGCGCAGAAGGTCAAGAAGGGCGCGGCGGCCACGTGGTCGATAGACCTGGTCAAAAACCCGGATGTGATTGCCGGCCTTGAAGGGTCGCGCCTCATCAAGGTGGGGTTCGCGGCCGAGACGGAGGACCTCGAAGAACACGCAAGGGAAAAGATCGCCTCCAAGGGACTCCACTTCATCGTCGCCAACGATATTACCGCCCACGACGCCGGATTTGCCGTGGACGACAACCGCGTAACGATCATTGACCGCGATGGCGGCGCTGAGCATCTTGAGCTGATGAGCAAATACGAGGTGGGACTTCGCATCCTGGACCGCGTCGCAGCACTCCTCAAGTAGGCCGCTCCCGCCTGGTTGCCCGCCGGCAAATCGGCTTGCCTAATACACGCCACAGTCGTATGGTAAAGATATGGCGAATCATTGATGGTGTGGCAGGCAGGCTACGGCAGGAGGACAACATGGTCGCAGTACAGGATATGCTTCGGCAAGTGTCGGACCGCATCGAGACAAGCTCGTCGGCGCGGGCGATCTTTGGAGAGCCGGTGACCCAGGGCGGCAAGACCGTGATACCGGTGGCCCGGCTCAAGTACACCTACGGCGCCGGCGGCGGGTCCGGGGAAGCGCCGGACATGCGCATGCCCGCGGCGGAGCGCGTCAGCGGCCTCGCGGCCGTCGCGTCGGGCAGTGGTGGTGGTGGCGGCGCAATGGTGAGTGTCGTGCCCGTAGGGTACATCGAGATCACGCCGGAATCCACGCGGTTCGTCTCCGTGGAAGAGAATCAAAAAATGGTTCGAATGGCCTTCTGGGGCGGCATCATAGCCTGGTTTCTGCTGATGCGGCAGGTGGGGAAGGTGGCGAAGCGGCGGCGCTAAGGAAATAAACGCCGAGTGGGAGTTCGCAACCCTTGAAAACTGGCCGGACTAAAATCAGACCATAGGAGTTCCGCGTGCACGCCGCCAAGCAAGTCTCGTTCCCAAGGCGCGGTGATGTGTGGTGGGGCCGCCCTGATCCGGTAGTGGGCAGCAAAATCGGGAAGACCAGGCCCGTGCTGGTCATGTCCAATGATCAGAATAACGAATTCTCAGACACCATCAATGTCCTTCCGATCACTTCAAGTCCTCCCAAACGGCGGTACCACTACGAGGTCATCCTGCCCGAGGGAGTCGCCGGGCTCGAAACCGTAAGCAGAGTAAAGGCTAATATGGTGCGCACCATCGACAAGGCCCGACTGGTCCGCTTCATCGGCGTACTGCCGGGAGACTTCATGCCGGACGTTGAACAGTCCTTGAGAGTGCATTTCGGGATGTATTGACAGTTCAGTGTTTGACGGCGGCGGCATAGCTCCACTAGAATCCCCTTATCAATGTATCTGGATTGGCCAAACATGCGACACAACATTGCAGTCGTAGTACGCAAACGCTGGCTTTAGGACCAACTGAGCCGGACGGCTCGCGTTGGCACTGAGGCCCGAATACACCTGATATTCGGGCCTCAGTCGTTTTATGGCGGCGCATCATCGACGCACGGCGCATACTTGTTTAGAATTGTCTGGTTTTTGAAACCTGTAGAGGACCAAGGAACGACACCCATGACACAGCCCACGCAGCGGCGAGAGATACCCAAGGCATACGACTTCGCTTCGGCGGAGCAGCGCATCTACAAGCTCTGGATGGAGAGCGGCCACTTCACGCCGAAGATCGACTGGTCGAAGAAGCCCTTCGTAATCATCATGCCGCCTCCGAACGTCACAGGCCAGCTCCACATGGGCCACGCCCTCACAATCGCGCTCGAAGACCTCATGACGCGCTGGCACCGCATGAAGGGCGACCCCACTCTCTACCTCCCGGGGACAGACCACGCGGGCATCGCGACGCAGGTGGTCGTGGAGCGGGAGATCAAGAAGGACGGCCTTACCCGCCACGACCTTGGCCGCGAGAAGTTCGTCAAACGGGTCTGGGAGTGGGTGGACCAGTACGGCGGCCGCATCTACGAGCAGACGAAGCGCCTCGCCGCCTCCTGCGACTGGAGCCGCGCGGCCTTCACCCTGGACGAAGGGCCGAGCAAGGCGGTCCGCACCACGTTCGTCAACCTCTACAACAAGGGGCTCATCTACCGCGGCGAGCGCATCGTCAACTGGTGCCCCAAGTGCATGACCGCCCTGTCCGACCTTGAGGTAGAACACAAGGAAGAAGACGGCAAGCTCTACCAGATCCGTTACAAGATGGAGGACGGCAGCGGCGAGATAATCGTCGCAACGACCCGCCCAGAGACGCTGCTGGGAGATACCGCCGTTGCGGTGAACCCCAACGACGAGCGGTTCACGAAGTTCATCGGTAAGAATGCCGTCCTGCCCGTCCTTGGCCGTCTCATTCCGGTCATCGCGGATGAGGCCGTGGACATGGCGTTCGGCACCGGCGGCCTCAAGGTCACACCCGCGCACGACCCCAACGACTTCCTGATAGGCGAGCGCCACAAGCTGCCCATCGTCAATGTCATGAACCTCGACGGGACGATGAACGAGAACGCCGGCCCGTACAGGGGCAAGGACCGCTTCGTCACTCGCAAGGAGATCGTCGAGCAGCTGGAGCGCGAGGAGCTGCTGGTCAAGATCGAGCCGCACAGGCACGCCGTCGGCCATTGCGGCAGATCGGGCGATGTCCTGGAGCCGCTGATCAGCAAGCAGTGGTACATGAGGATGAAGCCGCTCGCGAAGCCGGCCATCGAGGCTGTGCGCGACGGTCGCGTGACTATCGTCCCCGACCGCTTCTCGAAGGTCTACTTCAACTGGATGGATAATATCCAGGACTGGTGCGTCAGCCGCCAGCTCTGGTGGGGCCACCGCATTCCCGTCTGGTACTGCGCGAAGTGCGGCGGGGAGACGGTGTCCGTAACCGACCCCACGATGTGCTCCAAATGCGGCTCCAGCCAGATCGAGCGCGACCCGGACGTGCTGGACACCTGGTTCAGCTCCGCCCTGTGGCCGCACTCGACGCTTGGCTGGCCGGAGAAGACAGACGACCTGAAGTACTTCTACCCATCCACGGTCATGGAGACGGGATGGGACATCCTCTTTTTCTGGGTCGCCCGAATGATGATGATGGGCATCGAGAACGCCGGCGACATCCCGTTCCGGACGATCTACCTGCACGGCCTGGTGCTGGACCCCGAAGGCGCGAAGATGAGCAAGTCAAAGGGCAACGCCCACGACCCGCTGGAGATCATCGACCTTTACGGCGCGGACGCCCTGCGGTTCGCGCTCACGACGGGCAACTCGCCGGGCAACAACATGCGCCTCAACGAGTCGAAGATCGAGTCCAGCCGCAACTTCGCTAACAAGCTCTGGAACGCATCGCGCTACGTCATGACCAACCTGGAGAAGGGCGGCTCGCCGGACAACTGGCAGTGGCCTCCCACGCCGTCGCACCTGGAAGACCGCTGGATCATGAGCCGCCTGAACCGCGTGACCCTGCAGGTCGAGAAGTGCATGGCGGAGTTCCAGTTCGGCGAGGCGCAGCGCGAGCTGTACGACTTCATGTGGAGCGAGTACTGCGACTGGTACCTTGAGATGTCCAAGGTGCGCCTGCGCGCCGGGGACAACGCCCCCCTGCCCTTCCTGGCCTACGTGCTGGAAAAGATTCTCCGCCTGCTCCACCCGTTTATGCCGTTCATCACTGAGGAGGTGTGGCAGAGCGTCGTCACGTACATGCCGCGCAGCTTCGAAAAGCCGGAGCTCCTGATGGTGGCGGAGTACCCGATCGCGGACACGTCGCTTCTCGACGACAGGGCTGAGGCGGAGATCGGGGCGATCATCGACCTTGTCCGCGCGATACGCAACCTCCGGGCAGAGTTCCGCATCCAGCAGACCCAGCCCGTCGAGGCCATTGTGGCCGCGCCGGACCTTCGGCAGGTCATCGAGGCAGAGGCTGACGCGATAAAGACGCTGGCGACATCGGACCCGGTCCGCACGGTCGATGGCGCGGCCCCGTCGACGAAGGACAGCGTAGTCCTTGTCCTGCCGAAGGGCACGGTTACGATACCGCTCGGCGGACTCGTGGACATCGCGAAGGAGATACAGCGCTTGCTGAAGGAGTTGGAGCAACTGGACAAGCTCTCTGCCGGCCTGTCGGCCAGGCTCAATAATCCGGAGTTCACGTCCAAAGCGCCGGAAGATGTGATCGAAAGGGAGCGTGAACGCCTGGCAACGATGGAGGACCGGCGGGCGCGCGTGAAGGAGACGCTGGAGAGGTTGGGGTAACGAGAGGGAAGTCGACTCGGAAAAGCGGGAATGACCAGGACAGTGCCTTATCAATTGCTACCCTGAGCGCCAGCGAAGGGTCTAAGGGCGAGCCTGCAAGTGAGGACCATTATCGCTGGGCCGGTCTTTAGACCCTTCGTCCCGATGGAACCGGGACTCAGGGTGGCAATGCGCCAGCTCGGGGAGGCGACACCGGGGACCCCGCTCACGCCTCCACCGGCACCTGCACCAAGCCACGGACGCGCTTACCTGCGCTTTCCATGCGTGAGAGCATCTCCATTCCCTTGCGCGTGTCGCTGGCGATCTTCGCCTTGTCGCTGTACTTCCAGCGGTACTTGAAGAGCCAGTACGTAAACTCGTTAAGCTCTGAGAATTCGATCTCTTCGCTCTGCGGCGTCCCATTAGCCTCCCTGAACATCTCCAGAAGCTCTTCCTGCGACTTGTGGTAGATCTTCGCGAATGCCTGCTCCGAGTAGTCACGCACGTAGAGAATTCCGTTGCTTATGCACCGCTTCTCCACTTCCATCTCGACGGCCAGTTGCAGGGCCGCCTCGACTGTCACCCCATAGTAGAAGTTCAGGTACCCGCGGTACTTCTCGACGCCCAGCAGGTCCTTGAACTTCTGCGAATCGAACGCCTTGGGGAAGCGGCCGGCAAAGAACAGCTCCTCGGCCTCCCCTGCCGGAACGAGCCCCTCAACCTCGCCTAGAAGCCGCTCTGCAAGTAGAAGGCCGTCGAACGCCTCGCCGCCAATAAAGTAACGGTAATCCCTGCCGTCGATAGTCTCGGATGGAGGGGTCCACAGCGCCATGGCCTCCAGGAGCGCTGAAGGCCAGTCGCGGCCTTCAGACAGAGCCTGCCTGAGGTGAAGTATAGACACTTGAGGTGACGAGGCGTTAAGCAACGCCTCCGCAATTTGCTGTTCAAGCATGTGACCCAACGCCCCTCGCGCGTTGTGATTTGGGTATCTTGAGAAAGCTTTTGAAGTCGTCAACGGGCAAAGTATTCAGAATATCTTTTGCCTCGCACCAGCCGCGCCGCGCAATGCCGATCCCGTAGCGCTGGTTGTCCAGCCTTTCGGTCGTGTGCGCGTCGCTGCTGATAACCATCCTCACGCCGAGATCCCGGCACCGGTAGATATGAGCGTCCTTGATGTCCAGCCTCTCCGGGCTCGCGTTGATCTCCATTGCAGTGCCCGTCTCTGCAGCCGCCCGGAAGATCGCTTCATAGTCGGCATTTAACGGCCTGCGCTCGCCGATGAGCCTCGTGGAAAGGTGGCCAATGACGGTCACATACGGGTTGTGCATCGCGCGGATGACACGGGCCGTGACGGTCTCCGAATCCCGCCCCATCGCGGAATGCACGGAGCCGATTACCCAGTCCAGCTCGGCTAGCACTTCGTCCGGGTAGTCCATGGTCCCATCCGCCCGGATATCCACCTCGGAGCCGCAGAGCACCTTGATGCCGCCTATCTCGGCCTCGAGCCGTCTCAGCTCCGCGATGTGCTCCTTGAGGCGCTCCAGCGTCAGCCCGTTCGCCACTCCCCGGCCCACCGAGTGGTCCGTGATGGCCACGTACTGGTAGCTCCTGGCCTTCGCCGCCCGAATCATCATCTCTGACGAGTCGCGCGGCCATCGCTCCAATTGGTATGGACGTGCAGGTCCCCTTTCAGGTCGCGAAGCTCGACAAGTTGGGGGATGGTCCTGGACCCCGCGGCGTCAAGCTCGATGCTCCCCTGCCTCAGCTCCGGCGGAAGATGCTGGAGCCCCAGCCGGCTGTAGAAATCTTCTTCTGCGGCAAACCGTTGCGCATCACCCGTTTGGGTGTTTGTTACTTCGTGTTCACTGACAGATAGTCCCAGCTTGCCGGCATACTCGCGCAGACGCTCGTTATGATGCTCGCCTCCGGTGAAGTACTGGACCGCTGTCCCGAAGCTACTTTCATCTACGATGCGCAGGTCAACCTGGATTCCTTCACTGAGGACAACTGAAGCCTTCGCATCGCCCTGCTCCGGAATGCCCGTCACGTTCGGCAACTTCACCAGGGCGTCGATCACTTCGCCCGGGTTTGGGGTGGCGCATACGAGATCAATGTTGCCGATCGTTTCCTCGTACCGCCGGAGGCTTCCGGCTATTTCCAGCCGCAGGATGCCCGGGCATTGCGCCTTCAACGCGGCTACGACGCGCTCCGCCGCGGGCATCGCCCGGGCAATCGGGATGCGCGTCTCCTTCACGCTTGTGGAGTGGATCTCCTTGAGAATGTTTTCGGCCTTCTTGACGCCCATCCTCTCCATCGCCGCCACGCGACCGTCAGTCGCCGCCGCCTCCAGCTCCGCCACGGTCGTCACGCCCAGCTCCTTCCACAGCCGCCTCGTCGTCTTTGGGCCAACTCCGGGAACGTGCATTATCTCGAGAATACCTTCCGGGAACTCCGCCTTCAGGTTCTCATAGAAGGGCATTTTACCGGTTGTCACAAGCTGGGTAATCTTCTCTGCGATCGCCTTCCCGATGCCCGGAATTTCCTGGAGGCTCTTCCCGTCGCGCACCATCTGCGCCACCTCGCTCGGCAGGTGGCCGATCGCCCGGGCGACCCGCTGGTACGCGCGCACCTTGAAAAGCTGCTCGTCCTTCATCTCGAGCAGGCCGGCAATATTATCGAATATCTCGGAAATCTCAGCGTTGTTCATTGACCAGCGCTACGCCCCGTGGCACTTCTTGTACTTCATCCCGCTGCCGCAGGGGCATGGGTCGTTCCTGCCGACCTTCGCGACGCCTGAGACCGCCGACGCACCCTTCGCTACCGGCGCAGTGCCCATGACCTTGGCCATTACGCTTTTGCTGTGGTCCTCGGCGGGCACGGCCCTCGGCGCGGTGGCAGGAGACGGCGCGGCGGCCTGCGCAGGCTCCGCCGTCTGTTGCGATGCCGCAGGCTGGGCCGACTGAGGGGCCGGTTGCCTGACCGCCTGGACCGATTGCTGCCGCTGCTGCGGCTGCTCCTGCCGGACCCTGACGTTGAAGATCATATGCACGATGTCGTACTGGATGCGGTCAAGTAGTCCCTGGAACTGCTCATGGCCTTCCTTCTTGTAAGCCACCAGAGGGTCGCGCTGACCGACTGCCTGCAGGCCGATTCCCTGGCGCAGGTTCTCCATTGCAGTCAGGTGCTGGACCCAGTGGTTGTCGATCACGCGGAGCATCAACTCCCGCTCAACTGACCGCAGGACTTCCGGCGTGAGCCTTTCCTCAAGCTCCTCGTACCGCTGCTCCGCCAGGTCAAGAACGAACTCCTCAACCTCTTCGGGGGCCATCTGCCCAACTGCGTCCGGGTCGGAAAGCTCTTCGTCCAGAGGGATCACCGTCTGGAGCTCAGCAATCAGGGCCTCAACGTCCCAGGACTCCTGCGGCACTCCCTTGATATGCCTGTTGATGATTTCCCGGAGCTCCTTCTCAACCAGGTCCTGTATGTTGGCCCTGAGGTCCGACCCGCCGAGGATCTTCTCCCGCTCTCCGTAGATGACGGTGCGGTGCGTGTTCACGATATCGTCGTAGTCCACCAGGTGCTTGCGTATGTCGAAGTGGTGCGCCTCCACCTTGATCTGGGCGTTCTCGACGGACTTCGCCATCAGCTTGTGTTCGATAGGCTGGTCCTCTTCCATGCCCGCCCAGTCCATGACGGCCCGAATCCGGTCGCCACCGAACCGCTTCATCAGATCATCATCGAGCGCGACGAAGAAACGGCTTTCGCCCGGGTCGCCCTGGCGTCCGGCGCGACCTCGGAGCTGATTGTCGATGCGGCGGGCCTCATGCTTTTCAGAGCCTATGATGCAGAGACCGCCCAACTCCACGACCTTCTTGTGGTTGGACTCCCACTGCTCTTTAGGGATATTCAGCATGCCGGGGTTGCCGCCGAGGATGATGTCCGTCCCGCGGCCCGCCATGTTCGTCGCCACCGTCACCGCGCCCGGGCGGCCCGCCTGCGCGACGATCGCCGCCTCGCGCTCGTGCTGCTTGGCGTTGAGCACCTCGTGCGTTATGCCGCGCTTCCGAAGCATATCGCTCAACATCTCCGATTTTGCGATGTCGGTCGTGCCGACAAGGACCGGCTGGCCCTTCTTGCTGCGTTCCTCAATCTCCTTGACGATGTTGTTGTACTTCGCCTTCTGGTCGCGGAAGATGAAGTCCGCATTGTCCTGGCGGACCATTGCCTTGTTGGTAGGCACACTGACCACGTCAAGCTTGTAAATCTTCCAGAACTCCTCAGACTCGGTTGCCGCCGTACCTGTCATACCCGATAACTTCTTGTACAGGCGGAAGTAGTTCTGCAGGGTGATGGTCGCATACGTAATCGTCTCACGCTGGACCGGGACGCCTTCCTTGGCCTCCAGTGCCTGGTGCAGGCCGTCGGAATAGCGCCTGCCAGGCATGAGACGGCCCGTGAACTCGTCCACTATTATGATCTCGCCGTCTTTCACAACGTATTCACGGTCACGCTGAAAGATTGCGTGGGCCTTCAAGGCGTTCTCGGCGAAGTGGACCAGTTTCACGTTTTCGGGCGCGTATAGGTTCTGGACGTTGACCAACTTCTCCAGCCGGTCGATGCCTTCCGGCGTAAGCGAGGCGGTGCGATGCTTCTGGTCTATGGTGTAGTCATCCTCCTCACGCAGGCTCGTGGCGAGCCGGGCAAAGCGGATGTAGTCCTTGGCGGACTCCTCCGCCGGGCCGCTGATGATTAGAGGCGTTCGCGCCTCGTCGACCAGAATGTTGTCCACCTCGTCGACGATGGCGAAAACGAGCGGCCGCTGCACGCGCTGGCGCAGGTCGATGACCATGTTGTCGCGCAGGTAGTCGAAGCCGAACTCGTTGTTGGTGCCGTAGGTTATATCTGCCGCGTACGCGTCCCTTCGCAGCACCGGCCGCAGGTGCTCCGCTCCCTTTGGCCCGCCGTCGGTAGAAGTGTCGTAGAAATAAGAAGACTCATGCTGAAGCACGCCGACGCTCAGGCCCAGGAGATTGTAGATGGCGCCCATCCAGTGCGCGTCGCGCCTGGCCAGATAATCGTTGACTGTAACAACGTGCACACCAGTGCCGGTCAGGGCGTTCAAATAGGCCGGCAACGTGGCCACGAGGGTCTTGCCCTCACCCGTCCTCATCTCGGCGATCTTGCCGTCGTGAAGGGCCATGCCGCCGATAAGCTGGACGTCGAAATGCCGTTGGCCCAGCGTGCGCTTGGCCGCCTCCCTTACGAGAGCGAAGGCCTCCGCCATCAGGTCGTCCAGCGATGCGCCGTCTTTCAAGCCCTGCCTGAGCTCATCAGTCTTCGCACGGAGCTGCTCGTTCGTAAGCGCCTGCATCTCCGGCTCGATCCGGTTAATCTCCGCGACATCCTTCATGTACTCCGCGATGACCTTCTCAGAAGACGCACCGCCAAGGATGTTCTTCAAACCCTTAAACATCAGGTTCACTCTTCCTTAGTTTCTAACTGCACGCTCCCCGCCCTCCACCACCTGAGTATACCAATCCTGATTGACACTCTCCAACAAACGCAGCCACCCATCCGATAACAGATGGGTGGCAGGTTATCACATATTCGGCTTTCAGACTTCCTACCCGCGGCGCGTCGTTCCCTTCCCGTCAAACATGGCACCGACGGAAAGGCCGCTGTGGATGCGGTGTATCGCTTCGCCAAGGAGCGAAGCCACCGAGACCACCTGCAGCTTGTCAAACCGCTTCTCCTGCCCAACGGGCAGGCTGTCCGTCACGATGAACTCTTTGATGTGGCTCGCAGAAAGCTTGTCCGACGACTTTCCTGCCAGCACCGGATGCACAACCGTGCAGTAGATGTCGCCGGCTCCGTGCTGCTTCAGTATCTCGGCCGCCGCGATTACCGACCCGCCGCTGTTGATCACATCGTCCACAATCAACGCGGTCCTGCCTTCAACTTTGCCGATCACATTGGCGGCGGCCACCTTCTCGGAGTTCCCGAGCCGCATCTTCTCAACGATGGCGATTGAGGAGTCCGGCAGGTAGTCTGCCATTTTTCTCGCACGCTTGGCCGCCCCCACGTCCGTCGCGACGACGACGAGGTCCTTGAGCCCCTTCTCGCGTATCTGCTGGGCCAGCAGTGGAATTGCGTCCAACTCGTCCAAGGGGATGTTGAAGAACCCCTGGATTTGCCCGGTGTGCAGGTTCATCGTGAGGATGCGGTTCGCGCCGGCTACCGTGAGGAAGTCCGCCACCAGCCGCGCTGTAATTGCCACCCTGGGCTGGTCCTTTTTGTCCGTCTGACCGTACGCGTAGTACGGGATGACAACCGTTATCCTGCCCGCCGACGCTCGCCTGGCGGCGTCGATCATGATCCAGAGCTCCATAAGATGGTCGTTCACCGGCTTGGAGATCGGCTGGACAATGAAGACATCCTTCTCCCGCACGTTCTCCTTGATCTGCACGAATGTCTCATCATTGCCGAACTTGAACACGTCCGCCGGGCTCAAGGCTATTCCCAGGTAGGCGCAGATGTCCCTGGCAAGGGCGGGGTGAGAGTTGCCGGTAAATACCTTAAGGTCCTCGAATAGGGGCATGACGGTGGGGAGCTCTCCGTATGGAATCTGCGGGCCTACCGGCGAAACCACGCGCCGCAACCCGCAGGCCGTAAGCACTGCGCATTATAGCACAGAGAACCTTGAATGACGGTATTCGTAGCGCGTAAAAAAGAAAGGGCCCCAACCGGCTGGGGCCCTCATTCGAATCGCCCTAATGGGTTACGGAGGCTTTGCTCCCCGCGTTAAGCAGGAACCCCTTCTCCACCAGGTAATCAACCACCCTGAGTGCGTTCTCCTCGGCCGAAAACCGCACAGTATCCAAAGTAAGCTCTGGGCTCTCCGGCGCCTCGTAGGGGTCGTCTATCCCCGTGAAGCCCTTTATCTCCCCCCGGCGGGCCTTGGCGTACATCCCTTTGACGTCCCGTCCTTCGCACACGTCGAGAGAAGTGTCCACGAAGATCTCGACGAAATTCTCAGCGCCGACCATCGCTCGCACGTCGTTCCGGTGCGCCCGGTACGGGCTGACGGCGGCGCATATCACCAGGCCTCCGTGGCGAACTATCTCAGTGGCAACGTAGCCGATGCGCCGGATATTGGTATCGCGGTCCTCTTTTGAGAAGCCGAGACCCTTGGAGAGGTGGGTGCGGACGACATCTCCGTCGAGTTCGGTTACCTGCCGGCCAACCTCCATGAGCCTGGCCGTTACGATCTCTGCGGTGGTGGACTTGCCGGAGCCGCTCAGGCCTGTGAACCACAAGCACACGCCCTGCTTGTGCCTGGGGGGGTATGTGTCCTGCAGGACGACGGCCACCTCGGGCCGGGTGAACCACGCCGGCAGCAGCCGCCCCTTGGCCAGGTAGTCGGTCCTCACCTGCGTCCCGGAGATATTGGCTGTCTTCGTCCCCGGCGCGATCCGGTCCACCTCCTCATACCGGTCTTCATCAGGTATGTACAGCAGCTCCTTGAACGGCACCATCTTCACGCCGATCTCGGATTCGAATTTGGATACCAGCTGATGGGCGTCGTATGGGCCGTAGAAGGGCTTGCCGGAGGAGTCGTTGCCGGGGCCTGCGTGGTCGCGGCCGACGATAAAGTTGTTGGCGCCGTAGTTGCGGCGGATTATCGCGTGCCAGAGCGCCTCGCGAGGGCCTCCCATCCGCATCGCGAGCGGGAGGAGCGAGAGGAGGACGGAGCCGGGTACGTAGTAGTTTTCTGTAAGGGCTTTATAACTACGTACTCGCGTAATATGGTCCACATCCCCGGGTTTCGTCATGCCCACGCTGGGGTGAAGGAGCAGAGCGCCGTTCACCTCGCGCGCCGCTCGCTTGGTAAGCTCTTCGTGGACGCGATGGAGGGGGTTGCGTGTCTGGAACGCCACGACGTTCTGCACGCCGAAGCCTGATATCCGCTCCCTGACCTGGGCGGGTGTGAGGCGCAGCTCCTGGAAGTCGATACGACGAGGGAGCTGGACCACCCGGAGGCGCCCGGAGATGTTAACGCTGCCCCAGCGGGCCATTTCGGCAACGATCGGGTGTTTCGGGTCCGTGGTGCCGTAGACCTTCTGGGCAAGCTCGCTCCGGTCCCATTCGTAGGCCTCTTCGATGGTCATCACCGCCAGGAGGTTGTTCTTGCTATCCCGCAGTGCAATGTCCTGACCGGGAACGATGGCGGGGCCGGGCTCCACCGGCAGAGTTACGGGAATGGGAAAGACGACCCCGCCGGCCAGACGCATCTCGTCCATTACCCTCTGGAGGTCTGCCTTGCCCATGAAACGGTCCAGCGGGGAGAAGCCGCCTGTCGCCAGCAGCTCCAGGTCACAAACCGCCGTGTCCGAAATCTGCACCGAGGGTAGCGTCGCCGCGTGGCGCTTCAGGTCGGCGGCGCCGTCCTCCTTCGCCAGCAGGTCCACGAGGCTTCCGCCGTAGGGCGCAATCAGCTTATTCACAAATTTCGTCGTCAAGTCGTTTTCCTTTCCAGTTTTGTTCGGTGTATTTGCGCGGTCTCACCGCGCTGCGCTCCAACTCATCAACTCACTACTCCCAACTCACAACTCTTAACTCTTGACGTGCAACCCACACTCCTTCGGCTGGTCTGTCTCCCACCACCACCTGCCCGCCCGGGAGTCCTCCCCTGCCCGCACCGGCCGGGTGCAGGGGGCGCAGCCGATGCTGGGATACCCCGCGTCGTAGAGCGCGTTGTACGGGATGCCGTGCTCCCGGATGTAACCCCACACCTGGTCGTTGCTCCAGTCTGCCAGCGGGTTCACCTTGATAATGTCGTCATGGGCCAGGTCGATCTCGATTTTGGGTGTACTGGCGCGCCCCTCGCTCTGTCCCCGGGTGAGACCCGTGACCCAGGCCTGAGAGCCGGCGAGGGCGCGATTGAGAGGGCTGACCTTGCGGAAGTAGCAGCACATCCGTCGCATCTCCACGCTCCTGTAGAAGGCGTTCACCCCGTGCAAGGTCACGAAGCTCGTCAGCTCGGAATGGTCTGGATGGACAACTTCCACCTCAACGCCGTACCGTTCGCGGACGCGGTCTATGAGCTCATAGGTCTCAGGGGGCAGGCGGCCCGTATCGATTGTGAGCACGCGCGCAGTCCTGTCCAGGGAGAGCGCGATGTCCAGGATGACCATCCCCTCCGCCTGGAAGCTGGTGACGAAGGCGGCCTTCCTCCCGTACCGCCCGAGCGTCCATTCGATCACCCGGCGGGCTGTCCAGCCTTCGCTCTCCGTCACCAGCGACGCTATTTCGGCGTCCACTGCACCCCGAGACTTGCTTCCAGATACCTGTTCAGTCATTCGGCTACTCTTTTCTGGGACAAAATAAAAAGCCCCTCGAACACAAAGTGCGCTCGAGGGGCTTGAAAGTTACCGGCTAATAGAAGCTAGATGTGCCTGCCTTGCGACACACGTGGTCCACCAGCCGCTCGATTCCCCCGAGCGGACTCACAACAGGCACACGCACAGGCGTTGTAGTTGTTTGTGGACATTTTCACAATCATTGCCTGACTAGTGTATTGCCAGCCGGCGGCCATTGTCAACGACTTCCGGTCTCTTCAGGAACTCATTACTCTCTACTCACCACTCACTACTTCCAGAACTGGTCCCAGTCCTTCGGGGATATGTGGAACTGGTTGAGGACGTCACGAGGCACTTCCGCCTTTATGCCCGTCTGCATCTCTACCTTCATGACCTGGCGGCGGATAATCATGACCGTGACCTTCCGGTGCTCCACGCTCATGCGGACGGTGCCGTGCTGCTCCGTTCGAGCCGGCTGTCCCTGCGTCGGGTGGGCATCGCGCACGCCGAAGGAAAGGTTGGCGCCGAAAGGCGTTAGGGTAATGGTGAACTGGTCTGTGTAGACATCGAACGTGTCTTTGCGGCCTTCGTCTTGTGAACGCTGAGAGCCGGTCGGCTCGCGCCTTCTCGCTTCATCCGCCATACGATTTTCGCTCCGAGGGAAAGGGTCGCTTTCAGGTTACGTATCGCTTTCGATTCGCCGAGTATAGCGCCCATTCGGCACTGATGCAATGTGGCGGCGGGCAACCCGCCCGGCTACAATGCGAGCTGAGCTATACCGTCCGGTCCGGAGGGGCAAATGGCCGATTTCGACATGTTAATAAGGGCTGAGCGCGTCTTTTGCGCCGCCACAGGCATCGACGGCCCGGGTGAGATAGCCGTTGCCGGGGGCCGCATCGCGACGGCGGGGAAGAAAGTGGGCGGCCGGGCCGGTCGGGTGCTGGAGTTCCCGGACGGCATCGCTGTGCCGGGACTGATAGACCTGCACACGCACCCTGCGCCTGATGATTGGAAATACGGCATCGGACCCGATCGGCTGGTCCTTCCGCGGGGAACGACGACGATCATGTCACAGGGGGACCCCGGCGCCGCCAACTGGAACCGGTACATGGAACACGTTATCCGCCCATCGAAGACGCGGGTTTTGGTCGCGCTGAGTGTGTCAAGAAACGGCGAGGAGCCGCCCGGGTATTGCTTCGAAAATCCGGAAGACCTGGATGTTGAGGCAGCGGTATCGGCCATCAATTCCAACCCCGGGAGTATCTGGGGGGTATCCGTCAACGTTTCCAGCGCCGCGACGGGGAAGGCAGACCCAGGAATGGTAATGGAACACGCGCTGGAAATCGCGGAGAGCACCGGGCGGCCGATCATGTTCGGCAACCGCTGGGAGCCGTACGACTGGCCAATAGCGGAGCAGATGGCCTTGCTCCGGCCCGGCGACGTGATTACATACTGCTTCCACAAAGGGCCGAACAATATCCTGGACGCGAATGGGCGCATACTCAATGCCGTGCGGGATGCGCGGGACCGCGGCGTGCTATTCGACATCGGCCACGGAATGGCCTCCTTCGATTTCGCTGTCGCGGAGGCAGCCATTGCGCAGGGGTTCCTCCCCGACACAATTTCCACCGACCAGTACAAACGGCACACGGGCCTCCGGCCCAGGCACGATCTGCCCCGAACGATCTCGAAGCTCGTAGCCGCAGGCATGGCGCTAGAAGAGGCGCTCACGCGCACCACGCTGCGACCCGCGAAGGTCCTTGGGATGGAAGGAGAGATCGGCGTCCTGGCCCCGGGCGCATGCGCCGATATTGCGGTGCTCCGGTGGAACCATGCCGCGCAGGCGCTGGCCGACGTTTCCGGCGCCGTCCGCCCAGGGCCGGTGCTGGAGGCCGTGGCGACCATTCGAGAGGGTCAGGTCGTGGGGGGTGGATAGAAAACAACTGCGCCCCGACAAGTCGGGGCGCAGTTCAAATCATCAATGTTCGCCGGCCGGGAGACTACTTCTTGGTATTTTCTTTCGGCGGCTGGGCGGCGGGCGCTGCAGGCTTCGCAGCGGACGAAGCGGCGGGCTTGGCGGAAGGCGCGGCGCCGAGCTTCGACTGCTTGTTGATGCCGACCTTCGTGATGCCCGGGAGTTGGAGCTCCTCTGCCCTGTGGCAGCTCACGTAGTGGCCCTTGTCCTTAACCTCGCGCAGCGGCGGGTTTTCCACGCGGCACCGTTCAACGGCGAACTGGCAGCGCGGGTGGAAGTAGCAGCCGGATGGCGGGTTCGCCGGGCTGGCGACCTCGCCCTGAAGGACGAAGCGGGCCTTGCGCAGGCGCGGATCAGGTATAGGCACCGACTGCAGCAGCGCGGACGTGTACGGGTGCAGCGGGTTCTCGAAGAGCATCTCCGTGGGCGCGAGCTCCGCGACCTTGCCGACGTACATGACCGCGACGCGGTCGGAGATGTGGCGGACGATCGAGAGGTCGTGGGCCACGAACAGGTACGTCAGGTGCAGCTGCTGCTGGAGGTCCGAGAGCAGGTTGATGACCTGGGCCTGGACGGATACGTCCAGCGCGGACACAGGCTCGTCGGCGACCACCAGCCTGGGGTTCAGGGCAAGGGCGCGCGCAATACCGATACGCTGGCGCTCGCCGCCGGAGAAGGCGTGCGGGAAGCGGCGCATGTACTCCGGCCGGAGGCCCACGAGCCTCAGCAGCTCCGCTACGCGGTCCCGCCTGGCCTTGGAGCTCTTCTCCCCGTGCACCAGGAGAGGCTCGCCCACGATGTCCAGGAGCGACATGCGCGGGTTAAGCGAAGTGAACGGGTCCTGGAAAATCATCTGCATGTCCTTGCGCAGCTCGCGCAACGGCTCCTTATCGATGGTGGAAACATCCACCACCTCCCCGGTCTCCGTCTTGAACAGAATATCGCCGGAGGAAGGATCGATGGCCCTCATGATACAGCGGGAGGTTGTGGTCTTGCCGCATCCGCTCTCGCCCACCAGGCCGAGGGTCTCGCCCTGCTTGATCTCGAAGCTGACGTCGTCGACGGCCCTGACCGCGCCGACCTGCCTTTTCATGAAGCCCTTCATGATCGGGAAGTACTTCTTGAGACTTCGGACCTCAAGCAGCGAGTCCGGGTGGGACATCGTCAGAGTTTCGTTGGAAGTCTTGGCCTCAACCACGTGTTGTCACCTCTTTGGGCTGTTCCGCCTCTTTCGGCGGGTGATGCAGGAAGCATCGTACCTGCTGGTTGGTGCCCTTGATGGCCTGGAAGGTGGGCACGTGCACGTCGCATACGCCCTGCATGAATGACGGGCACCGCGGCCGGAAGGTGCAACCCGAAGGCCGGTTGAAGGGGTGAGGAATGCTACCCGGAATAGAGGGCAGCTTGCCGTGGCCCCTGGTGTAGATGCTGGGAATCGACCGCAGCAGGCCCTGAGTGTATGGGTGCTGCGGGTTATGGAACACATCGTCCACTGGGCCGGTCTCAACGGCCTTGCCCAGGTACATGACTGCGATCTTGTCCGACATTTCCGCCACCACGCCCAGGTTGTGGGTGATGAGGACGATGCCCATGCCGTTCCGCTGCTGGAGCTGGCGCATCAGGTCTAGAATCTGTGCCTGTGTCGTCACGTCGAGAGCCGTTGTCGGCTCGTCGGCGATGAGCAGCCTGGGCTCGCAGGAGAGGGCCATTGCGATCATCGCGCGCTGGCGAAGACCGCCGGAGAGCTGCCAGGCGTACTCCTTCAGGCGCTGTTCCGCGTTCGGGATGCCGACCATCTTGAGCAGCTCCTTGGAGCGCTCTTCAATCTGCATCTCTGTCAGGTCCGTGTGAAGGCGAATCGCCTCCGCCATCTGGTTGCCGATGGTGTGCAAGGGGCTGAACGATGTCATCGGCTCCTGGAAGATCAGCGCGATTCCCGCGCCGCGGATCCCGCGCATCAGGCGCCCGTTCGGCGCCTCCTTGGAGATGTCCACTATGTCGGAGTCCGGGCCGGGAGACATCTTCCACTCGATAGTGCCGTCCTCGATCTTGCCGGGCTTCTCGACGATGTTCAGAATCGCCCTGCCGACGGTGCTCTTGCCGCACCCGCTCTCGCCCACGACGCCGAGCGTCTCGCCGGGCTTGAGCTCGAAGTTGACGCCGTCCACGGCCTTCACCACGCCCTCATCGGTGGCATAGTGGACCTTCAGGTCTCTGACTCGAATAAGAAAGTCGTTGTTATTCTCGGTCATTATTCCTCCTAGTGATTATTTGCCGTATGGGTCGGACGCGTCGCGGAGACCGTCACCCAGGAAGTTGAAGGCCAGGACGATGATGATTACCGGCAGCGCCACGAACATGAGCCACGGATACAGGGCCACCGTAACCGGGTTCTGCGCCTCGATCAGCATGATGCCGTAGCTGACCGCCGGGGGCCGGAGGCCCAGCCCAAGGAAGCTCAAGCTCGTCTCTCCGATGATCATGCCGGGGATGGACAAGCTTATGGAAGCGATGATGTGGCTGTAGAAGCCCGGCAGCATGTGCCGGAACATTATGCGGCCCTCGGGCGCGCCGGCGATGCGCGCGGCCATTACGTAGTCCTCCTCGCGGAGGGCCAAGAATTTGCCGCGCACGGTGCGCGCCATACCGGTCCAAGCGAATATGGAGAGCACCAGCGTAATACCGAAGTACACTTGCAAGACTGTCCAGTCGCGAGGCACGGCGGCGGACAGGCCCATCCACAGCGGAAGGGTTGGGATACCGCCCTTGATTTCAATGATACGCTGGATGATCGTGTCTACCACGCCGCCGTAGTAGCCGGATATGCCTCCCATCACGATTCCACCGACGAGGCTGATGGCCACGCCGATCATGCCGATGGAGAGCGAAATGCGGTTGGATAGGACAAGGCGGGACCAGCTATCACGCCCGAGCGAGTCGCTGCCGAGCAGGAAGAGCGACGGACGGCTGGGCAGCACCGTGCCGTCAGGCATTGTGGTGTCCTGAGTAAGCACGTTAGGGTCTGAGAACCCAAGAATGTGCTTGTTTGTATTGATGAAGCCAAACATCTTGTATTCGTAGCCGGAAGCAAAGAGGCGGACCGGGTACTTCAGGTTGGGAAGGGTCTGGTACTTCTTCTGGAAAGTCTTGAGGTCACGGTAAGGTCTGAGTCCGTTGACGTGGGGGCTAAAGCTACCATTATCGAAAAAGCGGATGACCTGAGGCCGAAGGTAGTGATACGGCTCGGTGATTCGTCCCGGCTCACCGATTCCGAGGAACTCGGAAAACGGGAAGGCCAGATAGCAAATGCCCAGAATAACTGCCGAGATCATTGCGGCCTTGTGCTTCCTGAAGCGCCACCACATCAGCTTCCACTGAGAAGCAACGTTGTACTCCTCGTGTTGCTGGTCCTGAACGGTGGGGTTGGGTTGCTGCGAGGCCTGGTCTGCCATTAACCGCACTCCTTTAGAGCTGCCAAGAGTCTACAACAAAGGGATCCGCACTACACACGCCGACTTGGGATTGGCCGACCACAAAAGAGGGGCTGGCACCGAGCAGCCCGGGTACTGCGTGCAAGCGTTCACTCTTCGCCGCTCGCAGTATTTCACCATAACTGCTTGAGGGTGTGCTCACCCATTTTAATCGCGAGTACCGTAATCTATTTGCGGCTTCCGTGTCAAGACAACACCCCTCCTGCGGCAAGTGGTGCGCCTAGTCCGGTGAGACGCGAAAACGACGGTACCTTTCGATAGCAGACAATTATATATGGTGCGCTGCTTCAGTCAAGATTATAGTACATGCACTCGAACTTTTCATCAATCCACATCTTCGGCGACGATTACGTATTCGGCTTGTAGGGCCACCTGAACGCAGGTATACTTCAGCCGCTGCCCTCCTTAGTAATAGTCATAATTCCATTGTGAGGTCAATTTCGAATGGCATATCGAGTCGGAATCGTCGGCGGAACATGGATTGCGGCGAGCGCTCCCAAAGCGCCGCCCCCCTACCCTCTCAAGAACCAGATAATAGTCTCTCACGCTTCCTGCCTTGCCCTGAATCCACGGGCGGAAGTTGCGGCCCTGTGTGACCTCAAGCCGGAGCTACTGGAAGATTTCAAAAAGACGTGGGGCGCCAAGTGGCCGAAAGCGAATGTGTACACCTCGTACAAAGAGATGCTCGCGAAGGAGAAGCTGGACGCCCTCACGGTAGTAACCCCGGACAACCTCCACGCCAACATAACGGTAGACGCCGCCAATGCAGGTGTCAGGGCGATCTTTTGCGAGAAGCCAATAGCAACCAGCCTGGAAGACGCGGACCGGATGATCGATGCGTGCCTCAAGAACGGGACACTGCTGGTAGTAGGCCACACACGGCGATGGGCGCCCCTTTACCACAAGGTGCGCGACACTATTCGCGCTGGCAGCATAGGCCAGCTCAGCAGCATCGTCGCGACGCTTGGCGGCCCGAGGGCGATGCTCTTCCGCAACGGTACGCACATGCTCGACGCGGTGAGCTTTTTTGCGGACTCCGAACCGGTGCAGGTCTTTGCCAGGCTGGAGGACGGCTTCGACCATTGGGACAGGTACAAGGGGGACGGTGGGCGGGAGCCGGCGAACGACCCGGGCGTGAGCGGCTTCATTATTTTCAAGAACGGTGTCCGGACCCACTACGCCGGAATGAAAAACACTCTGGCGACGTACACGGTACAGCTAAGCGGCCCAAACGGGCAGATCAATTTTGGACTGGAGGACCGAACGGCGGAGCTTCAGACTGCGGGGCCGGGTCCCGGCGACCTGCTCAGGCTCACACTCAGACCTGACTTCTTCCAGGTCCACGGCCTCGTTGCGGCCTACGAGGAGATGTTCGACATCCTTGAGAAGGGCGGGCAGAGCATCTCCTCCGCCACGGAAGGCAGGAAGGTGCTACAGATCATGCTCGGCTTCCTGAAGTCCCACCAGGAGGGCGGTAGGCTGGTAACTGTGCCAAATTAAGGCCCGGACATAGCCCCTGTCTGAAGATAAAAGAAGGAGGATGTGGTCGGCGGGCAAGCCCGCCGACCACATCCTCCTTCTATATTTGTCGATTGACCTGTGGCCTATCCCAGCTTGGAAAGGAGGGACTCGGAAGAGAACGCGAAAAGCAGCAGCGGTATGATGCTGAATACTGCCACGACAGCCCATGTCCCGTATTCGGCCGTCTTCTTGTCTGCCGAGGTGTTGAACTTGTCTATGACCCACGCGCCTGGCCCGAAGAACGCACCGGCAACGAGGCACGTGTACACAATTTTAAAGCTGTTGAGAATGCCCAGCGTATACCAGTCCGCGGTAGCGAGGTCGATGAACTTGACTACCAGGTTTGGAACGCCGTAAAGGCTGGACAGGAAAAGTACCATGTACTGGCCTATTGGGAGGAAGACGCCTCCGGCCAGAAGGGAGTAAAAGAAGGCGTAAGTGAAGCCGAGGGTGATCCACGCTATCAGGCTGCGCGGCTCACGTTTGCCCTTCCGAAAGACGGGCTTGACGCCGTACATAAGGTAGGCCGCAGGGGCGACCATCAGGAAGCCGGGCAGTGCCCCGCACACACCGAAGAGGAGAGTGTGGCTGAGCGGGAGTCTTTCCGGCACCTGGAAGAACTCGGCCTGTGTGAGGAAGTTAATAAGGAGTGTGACCGCGCCCAGGGCCGCCGCAAATACACCCATGGCAAGGGCGAAACGTAACCTTGGCCAGTCCATTCCGGCCTCTGTTCGTTGCGCCGGGACGGCCTTCGCCTTCGGCTTGCTAACCGTAGCTTCCATTTCGTCTGGCATGACCTTTCTCTGTATTCCTCTCGTCCCTGGGACTTGCCTAAAATGCTCATGCCCGGCAACAGGTCAAACGGAAACGCTCCCTGTGTCGGTCCGGGGAGTCATTTCAAGGCTACAGCAAATCGCAAGAGCAAAGACTGCAATCTGAATAATACCACAGTCGTTTCCTCCTAGCTATCTGTAAACCATTCGATTACTCAACGCAACCCGCCGGAATGTGGGTTGCGTTGACTGCCCCATAGGTAAGTGTTACATTCAGTCTCTAATTCAGACGCCTGATGAGGGCATATGGCGCCGTTGAACCCCAGGTCCCCGAAGTCGCGCATGTCGGAAACCCGCCTTTCTCCAGCGGCTGAGAACTACCTTCTCTCCATACTCCAGCTGGAGGAGCAGGGTGTGCGCGTAACTTCGACTCAACTGGCGGAGCAGCTCAAGCGGCTGCCGGTAGGTGAAGGGCTGGGGACTTCGCTGCCTAGCGTCAGCGGCATGTTGGGCCGGCTATTCCGGGAGGGACTGGTAGAGTCCACTGCGAACAACAAAGATATTGTCCTCACCCCATCCGGGCGCAAGGCGGCGGAGAGCATGGTCCGCAGGCACCGCCTGGCGGAGCGGATGGTGGTGGACCTGCTGGGGCTGGAGATGCACAAGGCCCATGTTGAGGCCCACAGGCTCGAGCACGCCATTTCCCCTGAGCTTGCGCACAAGATAGTCAACCGCCTGGGCAACCCCGGCACATGCCCTTTCGGCCATCCCATACCGGGAAGCGGCTACATCCCTCCGAAAGACTCTTTTCGCCTCAGCGCGGTCAAGCAGGGCCAGAACCTGGTCATTGACCGTGTGCCGGAAGACGACCAGACGCTACTGGAGTACTTCGTCACCAACGGCCTCATCCCCGGCCAGAAATTTACCGTGACCGAAGCCGCCCCGTACCGCGGAGTGATCCGGTTATCGTCCGGAAGCGCCAGTGAAGTGGTTGTGGGGTATGTTGTTGCCGAGCGAATCTGGGTCTGCCTCAACAAGGCCAAGTAGCGAGGGGGCCCCGTGAGCAACGACGCCTCCGCCCCGGCCAGGAAAGTACCCGAAGAGAGCCTGTTCAGGCGGGCGTGGGACCGGTGGCTCAAGATTGCCCATATCCTGGGCACGGTCCAGATGGCGATCATTCTCACGCTTGTGTACTGGTTCTTTATGACATTGCTCTTCCTACCTTTCGGCCTTATTGCCGACCCCCTCAGACTACGGCCCGGCAAGAGCGGATGGGTGCGCCGCGCGCCGGTAGGCGATCCACAGACCTATCTGCGCAGCCAGGGGTAGAAGGCCCGAAATGCGGATCCTGGGCATATCCTGTTACTTCCACGACGCTTCAGCAGCCCTTATTGAAGACGGCGAATTGATAGCTGCGGCGGAGGAAGAGCGCTTCACCCGCAAGAAGCACGACTACAGTTTCCCTCAGAATGCGATCGACTTTTGCCTGCTCCGAGCAGGGGTTGCCGGGAGCGACCTGGACTACGTTGTCTTCTTCGAGAAGCCGTTCATGAAGTTCGAGCGGCTGATCAAGACCGCAATCGCCGGGTATCCGCGCTCTTACTGGATGTTCGTCCAGAGCATGCGGACGTGGATGTTCGACAAGCTCTGGATTGCAGGGCATATCCAGGGTGCCCTGGGGATAGACCGCAATCGCGTGCTCTTCTCCGACCACCACCTATCCCACGCTGCCAGCGCTTACCTGTGCTCTCCGTTCGAGGAAGCGGCCATCCTGACGTTTGACGGGGTTGGGGAATGGGCGACCACGACGATTGGGAGGGCGAGCGGGCCGGCGGTGCAAATAGAGCAGGAGCTCCGTTTCCCGCACTCTCTCGGCCTGCTTTACAGCGCCTTCACGGCATTCCTCGGCTTCGAGGTGAATGAAGGCGAGTACAAGGTTATGGGGATGGCGCCGTACGGCTCGCCTTTATACCTTGACCGGGTGCGGGAAATTGCAAGGCGAGGACCGGACGGTGCGCTGTGGCTGGACCCGCGATACTTCTCTTTCCACCACACGACTCGCAGGCCGTATACCCGCAAGTTCACTCAACTTTTCGGCCCGGCACGAAACCCGGAAGCGCCGTTCTTCACGCGTGACACCGGTTACCCGGCCTATTTCGGAGAGCGACCGCCGGACTACGCGGGGATGCTGGAGCAGAACCAGCGCTACGCGGACATCGCCGCCAGTGTGCAGGCGTTCGTCGAGGAGGCGGTGGTGGACCTGGCGAGCATCGCGCACAGGGAGACGGGCCTGGACACTCTATGCCTTGCCGGCGGGGTTGCGCTGAACTCCGTAGCGAACGCCCGTATCCTGCGTGATTCGCCGATGAAGCGGTTGTACGTGCAGCCTTCGGCAGGCGACGGAGGCGGGTCGCTCGGGGCGGCTCTATACGCGGCGCAGGCCTTTGGGCCTGCAAAGAGGTTCGTGATGGACCACGCGTACTGGGGGGAAGAGTTCGGTGAGGTGGAAGCGGAAGCGGCGCTGCGCAGCGCTGGGGTGGCGTGGCGCAAGGCGGAAAGCGAGGAGAAGCTGCTGGACGATGTGGTCGCTCGCCTTGTCGCCGGCAAGGTGGTGGGCTGGCACCAGGGGCGGGCCGAGTGGGGGCCGCGCGCGCTGGGCAACCGGAGCATCCTGGCGGACCCCCGCAGGGCCGAGATGAAAGACATCGTCAACGCCAAGGTCAAGTTCCGCGAGCCCTTCCGTCCGTTCGCGCCGTCGGTGACCTCGGAGGCGGCAAGGGGGTACTTCAGGCTGCCGGAAGGCGATTGCGGAATGGCGGACCGGTTCATGCTGCTCGTGGTGGATGTGCAAGGCGCGCGCGCAGGGGATGTGCCGGCTGTGAGCCACATGGGCACGGCGCGGGTGCAAACGGTTTACAGGGAAACCAGCCCTCTATATCATGAGCTTATCCGCAGGTTCGGCGAAGTTACGGGAGTGCCGGTTCTGCTGAATACCTCATTCAATGTGCGCGGCGAACCGATCGTGAACTCCCCGGCCGACGCGGTGAGGACCTTCGCGAACAGCGGACTGGACACACTCATAATAGGCCGCTACATCGTGGACAAGTCCTAAACGCATCGACAAGGGTACAGGACGGCAAGGATGTCGGTGATCCGGGACATAGGCGGGAAGCTAGGGATCGCAGGGGAGCTGCTGGCGTTCCTCTGGTCGCGCAAGCTGTGGTGGATGATACCCATGGTATCGGTGCTGCTCGTCTTTGGTATCATCATCGTGGTGGGCAGCGCGACGGGTGTGGGGCCTTTCCTTTATACGCTCTTCTAGGTACCGGCGGCGGCCTTACGAAGGCCGGCCTCGTTGATGTGGCGCAGGATGGCGTCCGCTATGACGGAGTGGCCGTACTGGTTGAGGTGGGTGTCTTCAACCAAGTTGAACCGCTTACCGTTACGCGCGTAGTCTTCCTTGAAGACGGGCTGCATGTCCAGGAAAGGAATGCCCAGCTTGTCCGCCTCCGCCTTCACGTCCCGGACCAGCACCGTCATGGCTGTGGGCGAATCGTCGCCGGAGTATATCTGCCTGCGCTCTCCGTCCATCACCAGCAGCAGCCTGACCCCCTTCCCTCAACTTCCTCCTGTATTTTGCCGAACAGGTATCGCGCTGCGACTATGTTGCGCGGGTCGGTCTTCGGGGCCGTGATGGCCACGGGCACGGTGGTAGTTTCGCGCTCCGGCAGGCGGAGGTCCCTCGCGCCGAGGATGATGTCTTTGACCGCCTGGAAGTCGTTTTTCTCGCGATGGCGGAGGTAGCGCCACGTAGCTGAGGTGGCGGTGATCCCGGCGTACCAGGGGTCGGTATAGGGTTTCGGGGCCACCTCGCCGGTTACCTCGCCTCCATCAATATTGATCTTCATGTAACTGCCGGTGTAAGAGCCCTGGGCCGGGCGGTACGACTCCTGGAGGTCGTTTGGCACCATGAAGATCACGACCAGGTCGGGCTGATAGTCCAGTACCTCCTCGCGCAAAAAGTGCAGGTACTGCGCCAAGGACGCGCCCGAGATTCCCAAGCGGTAGACCTCAGCCTTCGTAGCGCCAAGACGCTGCTCGATCAGCTCCGCCATATTCTCGTCCGGCTCGATGTGCAGCCCCTCAATGTAGGAGTCGCCTATCACGGCGACACGGTACTCGCCTGGCGGCTTCACTTCCACGTAGTCGTCGTGTGACGACATCCAGCCGTCGGCATTCACGTGGTAATGCGCCTTGATCTCGTTCTTAACACGGTCGACGCCGTCCTGGTTGGGGGCGTTTTTGAGCACGCCGTCGGTGAACGCCACTCTTGGCAGGTCCGGGGCGGGGATGATGAAGCGAAGCACGACGAGCCCCAACGAGGCTAGCGCCACAGCGGCGCTCACGACGGCGATAATGGACAGGAGAAGGAGTTTGCGAACGAGGGGAGCTACGACGGAGAGCATCGACATGGTCCCTTCTGACTACTATCCACCAAGTGACAACGTCCACATTCTCGGTCTTTCCAAGCAAACAATCCAGTACGGAGGCTCTGGGAAAAACGGTACGGGGTGCAGAATGTCCATTCTGCACCCCGTGAAATTCAGGCTAGGCAATCGTCGCTCAGTGTTCCAGGACGTAACGGGCCAAAGCCCACCGGTCCGCCTCGGAGAGGAGGTGCTGGAAGTGTGGCATTGGGGAGGTGGTCTGGCGGTCGCGGGAGTAGGCTGCGAAGCCCTGGCGGCCGCCGAACGTAATGAAGGCGTATATGTCGCCGATCGTCGAGTTTTGCGTGATGTCGGCGGTCAGGTCGGACGGGAAGGGTCCGCGGTTCATGGCCAGGCCATCGCCGGTGGCGGAATCTATCGTGCGAATAAGGCCGTTGCCCTTCAGGTCGGCTCCGTGACACACGAGGCAGTTCCGATCATACAGGAATACCGCATGGGCGGCGTCGTACTGGTCCGCCCCGGCCGGTGCGGCCGACATCTCCCTGTACGGCTCGATCGTCTTGAAGGTAATCTCCTTACCTGTCACAGGTACCGAGTCTACCGGCGGGAGAAGCCTGGGTACTTCCTGAGCGCGATACGATGGTGCGAAGTGCATTTCCGAAAAGAGCACGAAGGCGTGCGAGCCGGTCTCAGGAAACACCGGCGATTGAAACTTCGCAAGTCCATGGATCTCGGTATCGCCTGTCTTCGAGTCGTAGCTGCAGGCCATCGCGGCAAACGCCAGACCGGACAACGCCAGTAGCCCGGCAGGGCGTCGGACGGCTGATACTATTCTCCTGGCGCCGAACAGCGAAAATCGCATTACTCTATGCACTCTCCCAACCGCGCTTTACCTCGAGCGCGCCTGCGCGCTTCAGTACGGACTCGGCGTTCGATATCCTCTTCTCATCCGCGGTTACGGTTATGCCGATGTAGCCCTCGGTGATGCGCGTGTCATAGGCGCCCATGAAAAGCCTGGGCAATCTGGACTCGAAGACGATGCCGACGACCGTGAAAAGGATCGCTCCGAGCATCGTGCCTTCGTACATGATGATCGCCATCGCCGGGATGGAGAGAAGCGGCTTGCCGCCCACCACCAGGGGAAAGGCCAGCTGAGTCCCTGCCGTGAGCAGCAGGCCCACGATAAAACCGCAGGACGCGCCGATCAGGGGGAACCTGTACAGCTTGTGCTTCGGTTCGTGCTCGCCGAACGTCCCTTCCGGGTACGGAGTGCCCGTCAGGATCTCGTACTCGTTTTCCTTAAAGCCGGCCGCGTGGACCGCGTCCATCGCGTCGGCGGCGGAATCTTCGTTTGTGAAGAGACCGATTACGCTTCGTAGTGCCACGCCTGCACTCCTTACTCTCGAATTGACGCAGGCACTACTCGCCTGCCGATCTTGATCTCGTCCCTACCGACCATTCCTTCCTTCATGTCGAAGAGAGGAATGAGCGGGAAAATCTTCGTGAACACGAGCAGGCCGAGGGCGACCCACGCAAACGTGGCCATAACCATCAGCAGCTCGATCGGGCTGGGATGGTAAGAGCCCCAGTTAAAGGTCATCTCCTGCCTGCGCATCAGGCCAGGCACGATGATGAGCAAGCGCTCGAGCCACATGCCGATATTCACCAGGATGGTCGTGATGAACATACCCATCAGGCTGCGGCGGACTCTCTTAAAGAGCCAGAGAGGCACCGGTATGAAAAACGCCGTAAGCAGGAACGTGATGAATAGCCAGCTCCACGGCGACTCGAACACCTGCAAATGCCTCATCGCGAGCTCGGGTCGCTCATTGGGGTACAGACCCATGACCCACTCAACGAAGAAGAAGAAGAACCACGTCACCGCAACGACAATCAGCAGCCTGCCGATGGCGTCAAGGTGGTCCGGCTTCAGGTACTTGTCCCACTTCCAGACCCAGACCATCACCACCATGAATGTGGCAACGGCAGACACGCCGGAGTGGATTGCGCCGATGATGAAATACGGCGCGAAGATCGTGCTGTGCCACGCCTCGGGGCCGATCTGGACCGCGAAGTCCCACGACACGATCGAGTGAACGGATACGAATACCGGCAGCACCAGGGCTGAGAGCAGGATGCCCGCCACGGTCTGGAGATTCCACTGGCGGGGCGTGCCGCGCCAGCCCAGCGAAAGGAACGAATAGATCCAGTGGACGGCGCCCTTCGTCTTGTCGCGAATGACCGCCAGGTCAGGAATGAGCGCGATGAAGACGAACAGCGAGCTGGCGGTCAGGTATGTCATAACCGCGCTGGGGTCCCAGATGAACGGCGACCTGGCGTTGATCCAGACGCCGCGGGCAAAGTCATACGGGAACACCCAGAGGTCCGCGCGCCACGGCCGGCCAACGTGCACCAGCGGCGCCGCCATGAGGGCGGACATCAAGGAGAAGACCGTGAGCACCTCTGCCGCGCGGGTCAGCGGGCGGCGCCACTCTGCCTGAGTCAGGCGAAGAATGGCGGACACCATGATACCGGCGTGGCTGATACCGATGAAGAAGACGAAGTTGACCATGTAGACGCCCCACATGACGGGACGGTTCAGGCCAGCTACGCCAACGCCCTTGTTCAACATATAGCCGAACGCGCACGCGCCGATGAGGAAGAGCGTGAGGAAGAAAAGCGTCGCCGGCGGCCACCACTTGGGCGTCTTGAGGACCGAGCTCAGCAGGTCCTCATTTATCTGTTTCTGTGTTAACTGAACGTGCTCTTGCATGTAGACTTCCTACACAGGTATGCGGCCAGAACTCTAATCGGGCTTGCCCAGCACCTGGACCTCGGTCCTGTGGAACTTCTTGTGGATCTGGTACAGCACCAGCTCCTTTTGCTCCCAGATATTGATGACCGGGATGACCCTGGAGACAAGCAGGAAGATGAAGGCGGCGCCGCCGATGCCGCCCACCCAGATAAGGATGTCCGATAGCGCCGGCAGTATCGCGTCCGGGATAGCGTGAAGCTCATGCTTCACCACGGCCGGGTCGCCGATGCCAGGTACTGAGTACGACGCGACGTATACCCTGATCCTGTCCAGCGCCGTGCCTGCCAGCACGCCGATAGCGATCAGCGTCGGACCCAGCACGCTCTTGCGCACCGGGTTCCAGACAAGCACCCAGAGAGGAATCAGGAATACGAGCGCAAACTCAATGTACATGATCGGCAGGTACGGCCCGACGGTGAGCAGCTCCAGCACCGCCTGCTCGGCCGGCTTTGCGCCATACCAGAAGATGATGAAGCTGGAGAACCAGAACCATATCCACAAAAGCGAGAGCGCAAACAGGAGCTTGCCCAGGCCCCAGAACTGGGTCAGGGTAATGTACTCCCGGTAGCCGCCCCACCTGTGCAGGACGTACATCGTCACCAGCACCGTGGCGGCCGCAGCCTGCAGGGCATTCTGTGCCTGCGTGAGCGGGTACAGGGCATCGATCCATCCCGGCACGAGCGTCATCGAAAAGTCGACGCTGATGAAGAAGAAGGTAATTACAAGTGTCATGAAGTAGAACGCGCCGACCACGCCCATGCGGTGCTTCTGGAAGAACCACTGCTGGCTGGTGCCCGACCAGCCGTTGGCCAGGCGAGCGAACATCTTCTGGCGGCTGCCGGTCGAGCGGTCGCGGAGAATAGCCAGGTCCGGCAGGGCCGAGAGCCACAGCAGGGCAAGGCCCAGGGCTACGAGGCTGACAAGCGACAGCGTGGCCATGATGTGAGGCATCGTCGCCGGCATCTGGATGTCGTTGAAGAACCACAGCGACCGCCGGTTATCGTCCAGGCCCGGTAGGACCCACAGGACGGGTATGAACAGGATAAGGGTCAGCACACCAACCGCGCCGTAAATCTCGCCGATACGGGATATCGGGCGGCGCCAGTGCGCCTTGGCCATGCGGGGCGCAATGGCCACCATGGGGGCCGCTCCGGCGGTGCTCATCAGGAAGACAACCAGGCCGACGTGATAACCCCATTTTGACGGGTCACTGAAGCCGTCGACGATCTTCAGAACGACACCGACTATGCCGAGGAGAAGAAGATATCCCCCGACCAGAATGGCCATCTTGAAAGAGCCTCGGCCGTGCTCGTGCTTTTCGACCAGGTCTTTCGTTACTCCGGCCTGAGTCTTGACCACGTGCTGGCCATGGTGGGCCCCGTTATCCGCCCCATTATGCACTGGGCTATGCATGGGTTACTTCCTCGGCGGTCTCGTCGATTTTCTTCAGGTAGACAACATTGGCCACGGTGCCAAGGTGCTCCAGCATCTTGTATCCCCGTCCGCCCTCGTGGAGCTCTTTTTCTGCAAGCTTCGCCATCTTGCCTTCGTGGTCATTCCAGTCGCCGAACACCAGGGCATCCGTCGGGCATGCATTCACGCAGGCCGGCTGCAGCGCGCGCTCGCCGTCTTCTACCGTCGTCCCTTCGCGCTTGGCATCTCGCGTGACGCGCTGGATGCGCTGCACGCAAAAGGTGCACTTTTCCATGATGCCGCGGCTGCGGACTGTAACGTTCGGGTTGAGCTGGTTCTTGAGGCTCTCCGGCCAGCTCGGCTCCCAGAAGTTGAAGAACCTTACATGGTAAGGACAGTTGCTCGCGCAGAATCGCGTGCCTATGCAGCGGTTATAGACCTGTACGTTGATTCCCTGCTCGCTATGGTACGTGGCAAAGACCGGGCATACAGGCTCGCAAGGGGCGTCCGAGCAATGCATGCACAGTACGGGGATGAACCGCGCCTTCACGTTTGGAAACTCGCCCTCCCAGTACCGCTCAACGCGGATCCACTCGATCGCGCGGCGCTGGTTGAAAAGGGGCTCAGTGTTAATGGGAATGTTGTTCTCGGACTGGCAAGCCACTACACAGGCCTGGCAGCCCGTGCACTTGTCCACGTCGATGACCATTCCCCACTTTCGGTCTTTATCCGCCATCTGCTTCTCTCCTGCGGGCGCCCGACATATGTCCCGACGCTATTCCGCATTCAGCTCCAGGGTTTTGGGGCCAGCTCCGGCCTATGTGTCGTGACTGGTGACCTTGATGATCGCCTGGTTCGGATCGATCGAAAGGTCTGGCTTCGTATTCTCGAACTTGGAGAGGCGCTTCCAGTTCCCCGTCTTCTCAATGCGGACCTTCGTAGCGGCCCACGCAAGCGCGCCGGTGTCCTTATCGGCCACCGGGCTCAGGATGGACAGCACGTTCGAGCCCCGGTTCTCCGAGTAGCGCCCGCCAGCCGTATGGCCCTGTCCTATCGGCACGCCAAGGGCGTCCGGCGCCGCTGCAGGGCTCGGCCATGCCAGCGCCTCGATGGAGCCCTGGGGCGACGTGATGCGAATGATATCCCCCTCGCGGATGTCGAGCTCCTCAGCTTTCCTGATGTTGATCTCAACCCACGTGTGCCAGACAGCCGTCGAAACGGGGTCCGGCAGGGCCTGCAGCCATGGTAGGCGCGCGCCGGAGCCATCGCCCAGCGCGTTGGACTCGAAAGGCACCAGATAGAAGTTGTACGAGGCGTCCGCGTTGCCGAAGCTCGGCGCGTCCACAGACGCCGCAATGGCTTTCGGCGCCGGGGCCGCGCCAGTAAAGCGGGACTCCGTGTCCCACCAACCGCCGCGCTGCAGCACGCCATTCCAGAACGCCTCGAACGTCGGCGCTCTCACCGAGCCGCGGCCCGAGTTGAACAGGTTCTGTGCGGCGTCCTGAAGCACGTCTCGATATGTTGTGCCGGGCAGCCCCAGGTCCGCGCCAATTACCTGCGCAAGCGCCCGGAGGGCGTCACCGAAGTTCTTGGTGCCCAGGTGTACGCTGCGGTCCTGGAAGAACGGGCGTACAACAGGCTGCTGGAAGCCGACGACCTGGTAGCCTGGGCCGGGGTTCGGGATATCGGCGCCCCAGTCCTCAAGGCCCTCATTCTCCGGCAGGATGATGTCCGCCATCGCCGCCGTATCGTCGATGTAGCTGGAGAAGGACACAATAAGAGGCACGTTGAAAGACGCCCTCTTGAAGCCGGCGCCGTCAGGCAGGCCGTAAACAGGGTTGGCGCCGCGCACCATCAAGAGCTGCACCTGACCGGCGTTCATCTGACCTGTCAGCGCCTGGAAATCGGCAAAAGATCCGACCGTGGCGGCAACCGGCACGCCGGGCAACGCAGGGGGCGGATTGAAAATCACGCCCCCGGGCTGACCTACGCTGCCGAGCAGGTAGTTCAGAGAAAAGATCGCGACCAGGTTCGCAAACCCGTTGGAGGATGCGCCGGCGGGTCCGCCGCCGATAACCAGCGCGGGCTTGTGTGCCGCCATGTCGTGGGCGATCTTCTTGATAGTCTCGGCAGGCACGCCTGTGGTCGCCGAAACCGCGTCCGGCGCAAACTGGGCCAGGTTCAGAGAGCCTGTGACCGTGGCCGCCGCGCCGGCATCCGCCAGCCCGTCCGCCACCAGCACCTGCGCGATGCTGAGCGCCACCATGCCTTCACGGCCCGGGTTTACGTGCACCCACTGGTCAGCGCTTGCCGCCGTCGAGGAGAGTCGCGGCTCGATCTGGACGAACTTCCCGCGAGTCCTGTCGCCCTGGCGGAACTTGCCGTAGCCGATGTTGTATCGCGTCGGCGATACCCAGGTGCTCAGGAAATCCGCGCCGAAGGAAAGAATGTACTGGGACCGCTCGAGGTCGAAATCGGGCATCCGGTCCTGGTCGAAGACCTGCTTGATAGCCCGGCGAAGGTTCGTCTGCTCAATCGTTTCGAAACCCATGTGACGCGCGCCGGTGGACTGGGCGAAGCGCTGCACCACAAGGCCCATTGGCCCGTTGACCGGGTTGGTCACAAGCACGGCCTGCGACTTGTCCGCCAGCTTGTTGAAGCTATCTGCGATCCTGGCAGTAGCGTCCGACCAGCTTATCTCGTTCCAGCGTCCGGAGCCGCGGTCGCCCGAGCGAACGAGCGGGGCGCTGATCCTGTCCGGGTGGTAGAGGGCCTGCAGGCTGGCCTCGCACCGGGCGCCATGCTTACCGCGATTTAGAGGGTAGTCGACGTTGCCTTCAACCTTCTTGGCGCGTCCCTCAAGGACTCTAACAACGATCCCCTCGTGGGCCGGGCACTGCGTGCAGAGGGTTGCATACCAGTTGTAGAAACCCTCCACCAGGTCCTCGGGCATTTCCACGGAGGACTGGACGAGGAGCTCCTTCTCAGGCACGCCGCAGGCCTGAAAGACCACGGCTGTGGCTGCTGAGCCTCCCATTAATTTAAGAAACTGTCTTCTCGTTACGGCCATGAGTTTATTCAGTCCCTAATAGTGGCAGGTTACGCACTCAGCAGGTGCATAAAGACGATTCGTTATTGGGTCCACGAAGCTGTTGTCCCTGTGGCAGTCTACGCAGTCGGCCATCTTGAGCGACCGGACCTGCTTGACCTTGACCATGCTCGCCACGTCGCCGTGGCAGATGGCGCACGTGCTGGACTGTTCAAAATCGAGAGTCTGCCCCGCCTGGGCATTGGCGTCCATAGCCTGGGCCTGCTCTATCCGCACTTGCCCGGGGGCCGTTGGCGCGCCGTCCACTACGGTCCTCGTCCCGGAGAAGAACTGCACGTGCGGCGAATGCTCGAACTTAACGTGGTCCGGCACCCGGTGTACCCTGACCCAATCGATGGGCAGGCTGTTTGTGTGGTAGTCCCTCAGCTTTTCAATCTCCGGCAGATTGTCGCCGACCGTCTTGTGACACGTCATGCAGAGCCCCTCGGCGGGCACGGAGGCGTTCGGCGCGTAGGCGGCAGTCCTGTGGCAGAAGAGGCAGTCCATACCGAGCGTGTCGGCGTGGGTTGTGTGCGGGAAAGCAATCGGCTGGTCCGGCCCGTCCCTGAAACCGGCAACCGTCGGCGGTATGCCGAACCATGCGGTGACCACCCAGAAGCCCACCGCCGCTGTTACCGCAAAGCAGAATAGAGCGCCAATTCCCAGCACCCCAAACAGGAGTGCCTGCTTGCGCGATGGTTTGCGTAGTTGAAAATCCCCTGGCAGCACGTTCTAAACCGTCCGCTCTTTAATGTTCAACGCCGCCGTTGAGAGGGGCAGGATTGCCCTTGATCCAGTACGTGTCGTAGATCCGATGAATTACGGCCGCGTCGTTGATTACGCCAACAAGGGTAATGAACACCGCGATCATTCCGAGAATCGCCAGTACATAGAAAACTATGCGGGTCTTCTCTATTCCGGCGGGTATGTGGTGAGATGCGACAAGCGATGGGATGAAGATATGGCCGATGAGCATGTTTGTGGCAAAGAAGACCACAAACCCCACCATAATCCAGAGGCCCGTAAGCAGCGAGCCCAGCTGGCTCCACTCGGCATTGGTAACTGCAGATGGGTCCATTAATCACCTTTCCGAGAGGTGGCGTGGGAAACTAACTGAGGACGTTCTCAGAAGCTTAGTGAAAATTATCACACCCATAGCGGGGTGTCAAGGGAGTTGTACCTACTTTGTGAAAAAAAGAACATTCCGAGGGATGGCCTCATCGGGCCGCTCGGCCGCCGCGTATCGCGGGCCGACCACGGCGCGCCCGCGACCCTTTGGGAAGGGCACGCTGTGATATAATCGCGCAACTATTCAGAGGAGTTTTTCCAGCTATGACCAGAGTAGGTTTCATTGGCCTGGGCCTGATGGGCAACCCAATGAGCAAGAACCTTGTAAAGGGCGGCCACGAGGTCTACGTGTGGAACCGCACCCCGTCCCGAGCCGACGAGGCGGTCGCCGCGGGGGCGAAAAGGGCCTCCTCGCCGAAGGACGCAGCCTCCCGCGCAGACGTGATCGTCACGATGGTCGCCGACTCGAAGGACGTGGAGGCGGTCATACTGGGCCCCGGGGGTATCGTAGAAGGCGCGAGGCCTGACTCCGTGGTAATTGATATGAGCACGATCTCTCCTACCGTAACCAAGGAGATCGCCGCGAGGCTGAAGGAGAAGGGGATCCAAATGCTGGACGCCCCCGTCAGCGGCGGCGTAATCGGCGCAACCAACGGCACCCTTTCGATCATGATCGGCGGCGACAAGGCGGTGATCGAACGCTGCCGCCCCATCCTGGAGGCCATGGGCAAGCGAATAACCCACTGCGGCCCCAACGGCATGGGCCAGGTCATAAAGCTCGCCAACCAGATCGTCGGCAACGGCACTCTTGCTGCCGTGTGCGAGGGCATGGTATACGCCGCGAAGGCAGGCGCAGACCCGGACGCCCTTCTCAGCGCGCTCGGCGGAGGCGCAGCCAACTCCTGGATGCTGGAGAACCTTGCCCCCAGGATGTACAACGGGAATTTCGCGCCCGGCTTCATGATAGACATGGCCCAGAAGGACATGAGGCTCGTCCTTGAGTCCGCAGAAGACCTCAATGTGCCCATATTCCTCTCGGCCGTCATAACCCAGCTCTTCCGCACAGCCCAGCAGATGGGCATGGGACGCGAGGGCACGCAGGCGCTTATCAAGGTCATGGAAAACATGGCCGGCGTCGAGGCCCGGCGGGCAAAATAGGCGTATGGCGGACACACGCCACGTAGAGACGACCCTCTGGGGGTCTCGGTGGAGGGTAGTACATTGAGCGATACCGCATTCAGGGCGATCTTGTACGCATGAGACGCCCCGGTGGATCGTCTCTACGATAGATCGAAGATAGAGGTCATGTCAGATGCGAGATGCAGTCATCGTCAGCGGCGCTCGGACGCCGCTCGGCAGCTTCGGCGGGGCGTTCAAGGACGTGTCTGCCACCGACCTGGGCGCTGTGGCCATCAAGGCCGCGCTGGAGCGCGCCGGCATACGGCCGGCCCAGGTGGACGAGGTGATTTTCGGCAACGTCCTGCAGGCCGCAGAGGCGGGCTACGCGCCTCGCCTGGCGGCACTGCGGGCCGGCATCCCGGCGGAAGTCCCGGCAATAAACGTCAACCGCGTCTGCTCTTCGGGCCTCGAGGCAATTAACATCGCCGCGCAGATGGTCCGCACAGGCGAGTTGGACATCGCCGTCGCCGGGGGGACGGAGAGCATGAGCGAGGCGCCCTTTCTGCTCGACAACCGCGCTCGCTTCGACGGCTTCAAAATGGGCGAGTTCAAGATGCGCGACTCGATGGTCGAGGGCCTCACCTGCCCTGTGAACCGCTACCACATGGGCGTGGGCGCGGAGAACATCACAGAGCGCTACGAGATTAGCCGCGCCGACCAGGACGCACTCGCGCTCGCCAGCCACCAGCGCGCCGTCTCCGCCGCGAAGGAAGGCCGCTTCAAGTCGCAGATCGCCCCGGTTTCCGTGCCCCAGCGCAAGGGCGACCCCATTGTGGTGTCCGCGGATGAAGGCCCACGGCCCGACACTTCGATGGACAAGCTCTCGAAGCTCAAGCCCGTATTCAAGCCGAACGGGACCGTAACGGCCGGCAACGCAGCAAGCATAAACGACGGCGCGGCGGCGGTGGTGGTCATGTCCGCCGAGAAGGCAGCGTCACTGGGCATCAAGCCGCGCCTGCGCTGGCATACGCGGGGCGTGGCCGGCGTGGACCCCGCCATGTTCGGCACCGGCCCCGTGCCGGCGGTGCGCAGCGCCCTCAAAAAGGCCGGCATGACCATGAAGAACATCGACCTTATAGAGCTCAACGAGGCGTTCGCGGTGCAGGCCCTCTACTGCATTCGCGAGCTTGGCATGGACCAGGACAGGACGAACACCGTCGGCAGCGGCATCAGCCTGGGCCACCCCCTGGGCGCCACAGGCGCCATCATGACCGTGAAGCTGATGGAGGAGCTCTCCTCGCGCGACGGCTCGCTCGGCCTGGTGACGATGTGCGTCGGCGGAGGCCAGGGCGTGGCCACCATCTTCGAGCGGGTCGGATGATCTACCGCGAGTCCTTCGACTCCGGCCCAGGGGGCTGGGTAGGCCGCAAGCGCGCGTTGTACATCGAGGACGGCGCGGCGGTCACACGCAGCCCGTGGCACATCGATGCCACGCACGCTCCGCCCGGCGCGGGCTACCTCTCGATCCTCTACTGCCTGTTCACCCGCGTGAACCACCGCATCCCCGAGGCCTACCTGAAGCCCGGCGGACGGAAGCGGTTCGCCGAGGAGCACTACCCGACCGACTTCACGAACGCGCGGATCAAGGTGCGACTGCGGGGTGAGTTGCGGAACGCGCACGGCGCGCAGATGGTGCTCGACATACAGGCCGTGTCCGGCGGGCGGGCCGACAATTACGCGCTCACCGGCCAGCCGCTTCGCATCACGCCGGAGTGGTCTGAGCAGACCCTGACCCTCGCGCCTGACCCTTCGCAATGGACCTGCCTTGGCGCACGACACGACATGCGCGACCAGTACGGATGCGGTAACCTGGAGGGCGCGCTGGGCGACGTGAATCTGGACATCATCTTCATCCTGTTCCCTCTCGATGTCCGGCCGGCGGAGCCGCTGCATGGCGACCCTCACCGGCTGTGGGCCGGGCGAGAGTACCCTATCGACCCGGCGCGTATCCCGGAGGGCTGGATAGCGATGGACGAAATCGAGATCGAATTCGCGGAACCGCGGGGCTGAATGGGCCGCACATACGTCGAGACATTTGACAACGGTCCCGGCGGGTGGGCGACTTACGAGCGCCACACCGTGCTGCGTGCCCTGGAGCATCGCAATGGCGTCGTGACCAACCGCAGCCCATTCATGCTGGACTCAAACCACGCCTACCCCGGCGGCGGCTACTTCCTGATCGTGGCATTCCTGATGACCCTACCCTCCCCGGGCTTCGATTCCGAGATCGAGGCTGTCGCCGGAACGAACGCGTTCCTGGAAGGCGGCTATCCGGCCGATTTCACGAACGCGCGGGTCACGGTCCGGCTCAAAGGCGAGGGCGATACGAAGGGCGCGCGGCTGGTGCTGCACACCGCGGCGGAAGTCGGCGACCTTATCGTGCCCGCCCAGCTTGTCGGTCAGCCCATCGAGATCACACGAACGTGGTCCGAGCAGACCGTCACAATGGCGCCGGAGCAGTCCCAATGGAATATGATGGGCGGCAACTGGAGCAAGGGAAAGAGGTACCGATTCGGGACTATAAATGAGGTGCTTCCGCAGGTGAAGAACCTCATTTTCGTGCTATCCGATATCGACGTCGTACCGGCGGCGCCTATGAAGGTGGACTCGGCAAAAATCACCTTCGGCGAGCCGGCGCAGATACCGCCGGGGCTGGAGCCGCGGTATATCCTGCGCGCAGGAAGGGACTACCCTGTGGACTGGACGCTCCTTCCATCCGGCTCGATCGCAATAGACACCGTCAAAATCGAGTTCCCATAGCGCTATCGGGAGTATCCACATGTCCGGAAAGATGTACCTGGAGACGTTCGACTCGGGCCCGCGCGGGTGGTGCGGATACGAGCGGCACACCGTCATGAGGGCGCTGGAGCACAAGAAAGGTACGGTCACCGCGCGCAGCCCATTTATGCTGGATTCCAACCACGCGCCGCCGGGCGGCGGCTACTTCCAGATTATTGCGTTTCTCATGACAGGCCTGGTGGCGCAGACCGAGGCGATGGTGGAGCCACTCGCGGGCAAGAACGCATTCCTTGCGGGCGGGTACCCCAACGACTTCACAAATGCCAGGATCACGGTCCGGCTGCGAGGCGAAGGCGATATGAAAGGTGCGAAGCTCGTTGTCCTTGTCCAGCGGGATACGGAGGACAGGAACATTCCTGCCCTTCTGACGGCCCAGCCCATGAAGATTTCGGAGCGATGGTCGGAGCACACCGTTACTCTTTCGCCCGACGAGAGCCTGTGGCTAATGCTGGGAGCAAGCTGGAACAAGACCCACCTCTACAAGCGAGGCCCCATTTCTCGTGCGCTACGGCGCGTGAAGAACATCATCTTTGTCCTTTACCCGCTGGACGTAGTCCCGCTGGGCCAGGTTGAGGCGCGGCCGGAGCTGATTACTTTCGCGAATCCTGAGATGGCCCCGAAGGACCTTGAGGCCCGGTACATCCTCCGCGCGGGCCGCGACTACCACTTGGATTCCTCGCGATTACCGTCCGGCTGCATTTCCTTCGACACTGTCAAAATCGAGTATCCCGAATAATCGAGGTGCCCTTTGCCAAAGCAGGTATACGTAGAAACATTCGACAGCGGCCTCGGCGGATGGACCGGATACGAGAAGCACGGCGTGCTTCGAAAGCTGGAGATAAAGGACGGTGTGGTCACCGCGCGCAGCCCGTTCATGCTGGACGCCAACCATGCGCCGCCCGGGGCAGGCTACCTCAACATCCTCGCGTTCCTGCTGACCACCGAAAACCCGGAGGCGACGGCCTTCGTGACGCCGTATGGAGGGAAGAACAACTTCGTGGCGGGCGGCTACCCAACCGATTTCACCAACGCCAGGATCACCTTCCGGATGAAGGGAGAGATCGACTTCAAGGGGTCGCAGCTTGTCCTGCTGGCGCAATCGAAGCTGGCGGACACCACAGCAAATGCCGTTCTCACGGGGCAGCCCATCAAGGTGACGAAGGAGTGGTCCGACCAGACGATCACGCTCGTGCCGGACGAGAAGCAGTGGACGCCGCTCGGGGGCCGGTGGAACAAGGTCAAGCACTACGGCTACGGGCCTATCAAGGATATTCTTCGGGACCTCAACCACGACATCATTCTCGTCCTCTTCCCCGTCAACGTTGTGCCCGTTCCCCCAATCGAGGACATGCACAATGGCGTGCCGGGCCGCGACTACGACTACGACCGGACGAAGATGCCGACCGGGTACCTGTCCATCGATACGGTTACGGTCGAGTTTGCCTAGCGCGGCGACCTGCCCGAGCAGCTACCTGCCCAATAGAAATTCTAGGCAATAATTCTTGCCTATATGCCTTTCCGCTCTCCACAATGATCCTAGTGCGCATAAGTTAGGCCATTGGTTGTGGGGAGGGAAGATGCCGGACCGTAGGAATGCAGCTTACCTGGATGCCCGCAGGCGCCCTCGGGCTGTTGCCGTTGCGCGAAGAAGGCCGCGTACCGCCGGTTGGGTTCTGGCGTTCGGCTTCGCCCTCGGCCTGTACGTCGCCCTGACATCCGCGCTTGCAGACGCAGCTTCCGTGGAGCACCGGCGCGTCGTCTTCGTCGACGGCATGTGCAGCGAGGCCGCGACGCCCGGCGACTTCACCGGCGGGATGATCGACGGCGCAGTGGGGCCGTACGAGCCGTCGTTCGCACAGGTCCGCAGGTGGCTGATCGAGGAGCGCGGCTACCGTGACCTGCCGGACAGGGTGGACGGTGCGCCGCAGGTCGGCGACGACATCGTCTACTTCTCCTACGCCTCCGACCGGCAGAAGAAGTACCCCTACACGTACCTCGATACATTGATCTCGATCGACGGCGACGACTTCACCTTCAACCCGCCGGGCTCCCCCCAGACTGCTTCAGCGCCGCGGAGCTCCGGGCTGATGCTCCGCGAATACATCCGCTCGCTGACGGCCAACGGCGAAACGGTGGACCTGGTCGGATTCAGCCAGGGTGGCGTGGTGTCGCTCTGGGCTGCGCTGGACGATGACATTTCGCGCCGCGTGAACAGTATCACGACTATCGAGAGCCCGGTGCGCGGGACCTCCAACATGGCTGCCCAGCTTGCCGGCACCTACACGTGCAGCTCCAATTACTCCCAGGCCGTGCTGGATATGGGGGCCTCCCGGCCGTTACTCGGAATCACCTCGGCTATGGTGCAGGGCATCCTCGATCAGGACTGGAACGAGCCGGGGCGGCCGCGTGTGGTCAACGTATCGAGCGTTTCCGACCCCATCGTTGCAGGCTCTATCTTCGCCACAGGCGGAGAGCGCGGGCTGCTGGACGCAGGGAAGGTGCACAGGCTGTGCCACATCGACGCCGGCGGCACGGTGTACGAGTCGCACAGCGCGCCGTTGCGCGTGTACACGAACCCGGTCGCAATGGTTAGCACAAGGGAGGCAATCCTGGCCGCCACCTGCGGAGAGGGGGACGAGAAAGCGGAAGAGCCTGTAGCGCAGCCCTCTGTCCCGGTCGTCGTGACGCCGCCGCCGCCGCCACAGCCCATCGTGGCCGTCGGGCCGCTCCAGGCGGCGCTAAGCTGGCTGCTGCGGTTGCTGGGCCGGTAGCCGGCGTCAGGAATGATGAGGACTAACAGTATTGGCCGGCAGGCGAACCTGACGGCCAATACATGTTTACAGAAGCTCCAGGCTCTTCAGGCCGCTTCCGGTGTTCAGCAGTAGAATCTTCTCGTCCGGTGAAATTGTGCCGTCCGCGATGAGCTTGCGCGCACCTGCGGCCGTTGCAGCGCCCTCCGGGCATACGAAGACGCCCTCCGTCCGCGCCACGAGGCGCATGTGCTCGATTATCTCCTGGTCGGACACGGTCACTCCCCCGCCCTTGCTCTCCCTCAGGACTCGGAGGATCAGGTAGTCGGCGATTGCCGAAGGGACGCGCATGCCGTGCGCTATGGTGTGCGGGGTCGGCCAAGGCTCGGCGAACTCTGCTCCCTTTTTGAAGGCGTTCACTATCGGCTGGCAGTTCTCGGACTGGACCGCGAAGATCCGGGGCCGCTTGCCGTCCGTCCAGCCAAGAGCCTCCATCTCGAAGACCGCCTTCCAGATGCCCACGATGCCCGTCCCGCCGCCGGTGGGGTACATGATCACATCCGGGAACGTCCATCGCATCTGCTCGGCAATCTCGTACCCCATCGTCTTCTTGCCCTCGGCCCGGTACGGCTCCTGGAGGGTGGAGAGATCGAAGAAACCGGAATCGGCCGCCAGCTTGCGCGCCTGCTTGCCCGCCTCGCCTATCAGCCCGTCCACCAGCGTCAGCTTCGCGCCCGCATGCACGACCTCTTTCTGGTTCGCCTCCGGCGCGTCCTTGGGCATGAAGACGTATGCCCCCATGCCGGCGCGGGCTGCGTAAAATGAGCACGCGCCGCCCGCGTTGCCTGCGGTGGGCATTGTGACGCTCTTGATGCCGAGCTCGTTGGCCTTGGAAATCGCCGCTGAGATCCCACGCACCTTGAACGTCCCGGTCGGGTTTATTCCCTCGTCCTTGATGACCACGGACTGGGACCCAATCGCCTTCGCCAGCTTCGGCGCCGGGATTATTGGGGTCCACCCTTCCTGCAGCGTGACCACGTTCGCTTCGTTGTGCACGGGCAGCATCTCAAAGTAGCGCCACATGCTCGCCGGCCTGTCCTTGATGGCCTCGCGCTTCACGGCTTTCTTCGCCGCCGACGCGTCGTACCGGGCGTAAAGGACCTTGCCGCACGCCTCGCACAGGCGGATGGGCTTGTTCTCGGGATACGTCTTCCCGCAATAGGTACATTCCAAATGGTCGATAAAGCTCTTCATGAGGCTCCTCGTGAGGCCCATGTTGTCATATTTCGAAACACGGCGTATAGTAGACGGAGGACTGGCCCCCGGGCCAGTCCTGTCACGTTGCCTGCCCGCCGAGCGTAATCATAATCCAATACAGTTCCGCCCGGATAGGCTCTAAAGTCCCGTTCCAAGCCAGCACCCAGAACCCAGCACCCTTTTGAGGAGTCCCATGCCTACCCCGATTGAGAAGCGATACATCGACCTTCATCCCAAGTCTGCCGCGCTCCACGCGCAGTCGCAGAAGATCTTCCCTAACGGCGTCACGCACGAGACGCGCAGGCTGTCGCCATTCCCCTACTTCATCACGCACGCCGAAGGGGCCTACAAGTGGGACGTGGACGGCCACAAGATCATCGACTTCCGCACGGGCCACGGCTCTATGATCCTGGGCCACTCGCACCCGGATGTGGTCAAGGCCGTCACCGAGCAGATGATGAAGGGCACGCACTACAGCGGCTCGACCGACCTGGAGATCCGGTGGGGCCAGCTCGTCAAGGACCTCGTCCCCTGCGCGGAGAAGGTGCGCTTCACCAACTCCGGCACCGAAGCGACGATGATGGCGTTCCGCATCTGCCGCGCCTTCACCGGCAAGTCCAAGATCATCAAGTTCAACGAGCACTTCCACGGCTGGCACGACTACGCCGTTGCCGATACGAAGAACCTAACGGGCATCCCCAAGGGGACGCTCGCATCCATGGTTGTACTTGAGGCGAATGACATCGCTCTCGTGGAGAAGACGCTCAGGGAAGACAAGGACATCGCCGCGATCATCCTCGAGCCCACGGGCGCGCACATGGGCGAGGAGCCGATCATCCCGAGCTTCCTCAAGGAGCTCCGCGACGTAACGAAGAAGTACGGCGTCATCCTGATTTTCGATGAGGTCGTCACCGGCTTCCGCATCTCCAGGGGCGGCGCTTCGGCCCACTACGGCGTCACGCCGGACATGACCACCCTGGCCAAGATTCTCGGCGGCGGCCTCCCCGGCGGCGCGGTGGCGGGCAAGGCGGAGATCCTGGAAATGATCGAAGCGAAGGGCAACCCAGACCACGACCGCAACAGGATGCTCCACACCGGCACGTTCAATGGCAACCCTCTCTCCGCCGCCGCCGGCGTGACCGCGCTCAACCTGGTCAAGACCACGCCGGTCAATGAAAAGGCCAACGCGGCCGCGGCGCGCTGGAAGAAGGGCGTCAACGAAATCCTCCGCAAGATGGAGATCCCGGGCTGCGCCAACGGCGTCGCTTCCACCGCCTTTGTGCGGTACGGCGTCGCCCACGAGTGCGACCACGAGATCTGCGTCCTGACGCACGAGCAGATGGCTGCGGCCAAGAACCCTGCGCGAAACTCGCAGATCGGCCTGGCGCTGTTCAACAACGGCGTGGACACATCGTCCCGCTACCTGTTCAGCCAGGCGCACACCGACGAGGTGATCGACAAGTCGCTGGAGATCTTCGAGAAGTCACTCCGCGAGGTGCGCGCCCAGGGGCTGGTGTAAGCGGGTCAGGGACCGGCACAACGGCTCAAACCAGAGGGCGCCGAGTGTTCGGCGCCCTCTGGTTTTCAAGTGACACGGTTCAAGGCGAGCGCCAAAGCGTTACCCGAAACCGTCGCCGCCTTCGAGGCCGCGAGGGGCGTTCGGGCGGGCGCGGCGGTAGCCACGCCTGTCCGCCGTCATCAGACCTATCGCCGTCTTGATGTTCCCCAGGGCAGTGCGCAGCCTCTCTATGACGCTTTCGCTGCTGGGCTGGTTTCCGTAGTGCGCCTTGTTGAACGCCTCCGTCAGGTTCGTCACAAAGCTGCCCGGGAAGAGCTTCGTCAACTTCCCAGCGTATTCCGTCGGCGTCTCCGCATCCTCCCGATTGATCCCCTTCTCCTCCGCCACAGTCAGCAAGTCGTAGTAGATTCTGTACACCTCGACGATGCCGTCCGGCCCTTCCGGCACGTTGTACCCCTTTTTGTTGGCCTTCTTCAGGCCCCCCGGGATCAGGCCGGATAGCAGCCGTGCAAAGTCGCCCAGCACGCTCGCGTCTTCCTTGACCGACTCGCGGTTCCCCTTTGTCGCCGAGGGCTTGCCGAATAGCCAGCGCTTGAGCGCCATGGCGATGAGGACGAGAATCAGTACTGCCACGAGGGTCACGAAGACCCATTCCACGACCTGGATCACGTTAACGAGCGACTGGGAAATCTCCTCTTCCTGGTTCTGCAGGTCCTCGAAGGCCTGCTGGGCCTCCTGCCCCAGACTGCGGCGCTGCTCCTCCGGCACGCTGGGGTCGAAGGCGGCATCGAAGAAGTTAATTACGCCAGTCGTAAAGAGGTTGAACAGGAACGCGATTGGGGCCACGACGCCCCAGAAGAGTATCTTGACGACGACGTCGAGGGCGATCTGCGAAGGCTTCGATACCGTCCTGAGAAAGCCTTCCTGAAACAGCCCTATGCCGACGCCGACGGCCAGGATGGCGGCCACCATGCCGGCGATGACCTTGGGCCACGTGCGGCTCTCCGCCGCCTTTTCCGTCTCCGGAAGCAGATGCCCTATCGCGAGGCCGCCCAGCGCGGTTGCGAAGAACACGAACACTACCCAGAAGGTGTTCAGGTCAACCGGCAGCGTCAGATCGATAATGGCGCCGGTTACAAGAATGAGCAGCCCGAGGCGGAAGCTGAAGGCAAGGGACTCCGTGGGGAACTCCACAGTCGCTATGCGGCCGCCGCGCCACCAGAGATACAGGCCCATGAGCGTCCCCGCTGCCGCACGATAGGGATAGCCCATCGGCGCAGTGTCCCTGGACATCTTGACCGGCCACGTCAGGTCGATTGAACCGGGGGCGACCTGCGTGCTGATCACCAGGTAGATGACTCCGAACCCGGCCAGGGTCGCCAGCAGATAGGCAGTCTCTATGGCTTTGGACTTGACCACCGCCAACTTGCTGATCAAAAGCGACGCGCCGAGAATGAGAACGACTGCAAAGTAGTTCAGCGGGCTGGTGGCGTCCAGGTTGAAGAGGACCGTGGCACCGCCGATAAGCGCAAATAGCCAGCAGCTCTCCGCTAGCACGAGAGCCACCAGCACCAGCCTGTCTTGCGTTCTATCCAGCGACATGCTGGCCCGCCTCTTCGAGGGTAATCATGTGCTCCCTGACGCTGTGGAAGACCACCCCGTCGGGTATCGGCGGCGGCTCCTTCTCGCCCAGGTAGAAGACCACCACCTTGTAGCCCCTGTGCTTCAGGTCGTCCAGCGCGGCAGCGAATTCCTTGTTGAGCAATGCGGTGAATACCGCCAGCGTGGACCCGAGCGGGAATCGCCCCGCGTTCTGCGAGAGCTGCGCGGACATGGGCCCGATTGCGTACGCCCTGACGTTCGCCAGCGCCCCCAGTATTACGCTTAGCTGCTCCAGGCCGTAGCTGGGCATCACCGTCATGGGCCTGCCGGGGACTGCAGGCATGTCGTTCGCGAACAGCCCCACGCTGAAGTGGCGCTCTACTCCATAGTGGGCTACGGAGGCCGCTGTGGAGATAACGCGCTCCAGGTCCTCGGGTACATAAGCGCCCCAGAACGGCTCCACGGTGTCTACCGCTACTATCAATATAACGGTGTACGTGGTGCTTGGTTCGTAAGTGCATACCTGCAGCCTCTGTTGCCGGGCGGTCGCCTTCCAGTCAACGGTCTTGAGGGGGTCGCCGACCCTGTAGTCGCGTATTCCTGCCGGCCTGGCGGGGTCCGGGAAGATTGCGAGGCCGCCCTTTACGTCTCCGAGGGGCCGTGCGGAAGGTATGCCGAGGTCCTCGAGGGGGTAGACACGGGGGTAAATGACCAGGTAGTCCTGCTTCGGCTCGTGCTTGCGGCTACGCAAGAATCCGAAGGGGTCCCCGCTCTCCAGTCGGGCCGGGCCGATGCGGTACATGCCGCGCTTGACACAGCGCAGCCTGTAGTCCCACTTGACCCGCTCGTACCACGACATCGAAGTGAGGTGCCTGAGCGTCTGGACGTCGGGCATTATATTGGCAGCGATGTCCCCTTCCACGACCTCGAGAGCATCAGGCACTTCGTCTTCGACCGACACCCACAGCAATGGCACAGGCTTCTTGTTGGTCAGGGTGACACGCAGGCTGATCACTTCGCCCAGGAAGACGCGCTGCAGGGGGAGATGGCGCACGTACGAGACATCCGCGAGGGACATCCTGTTCCATGCCCATGAGATACCCATGGCCAGGAGTCCCATCACGCCGAACGCAATGATGAGCCCCTGGCCCATGAAGAAACCCGTGGCGGTGATTATGACAAAAAAGGCGACCCAGAAGTCGTGCCACAGGCTCCCGGAGATTGTCCGTCTTAGGGGCGCCGCCTTTATCGACTTGACTATGATTTCACCTTTCGATTGGCACGGGAACGGAGCCGAGAACGTCCTTCACCAGCTGTTCAGCGGAGCTGCCGCGCAGCCTGGACGTCGAGCTCAAAATCATCCTGTGAGGAAGGACGGAATGGGACAGCTTCTTAACATCATCCGGGGTGACGTAGTCCCTGCCGTTGATGGCGGCCCACGCCTGGGATGACTTGTAGAGCGACAGACCCGCGCGGGGGCTGGCCCCGAGTGAGAACCCCTGGTGCTCGCGCGTGGCCAGGATAAGGCTGACGATGTATTTCCTGACGGACTCATCCACACGTACCATAGGCGGGATCTTCATCAGGTTGATCAGTTCCTGAGAGCTAGTGACGGATTTCAGGCTGGGAAGAACGGCATCGCGCTCGAAGCGGAGGTAGATGTCGCCCTCTTCCTTTGCGTTCGGATACCCCATGACAATGCGGACCATGAAGCGGTCCAGCTGCGCTTCCGGCAGAGGGAACGTGCCTTCCATCTCGACCGGGTTCTGGGTAGCCATCACCAGAAACGGTGACGGGAGGGGCGTCGTCACGCCGTCAATCGTGACCTGCCGCTCCTGCATGGCCTCAAGGAGCGCCGACTGGGTCCTGGGCGTAGCTCGGTTAATCTCGTCGGTGAGCAGGATCTGCGTAAAGATCGGACCCTTTCGAAACTCAAACTCCGCCGACTTCTGGTTGAAGAAGTTCACGCCCACAACGTCGGTGGGCATCAGGTCCGGGGTACACTGCACGCGATGGAAGTCGCACCCAAGGGAGATGGCAAGGGCCTTGGCCATCGTCGTCTTGCCGGTGCCCGGCACGTCCTCCATAAGCACATGGCCGCCGCACAACAAGGCCACCATGGCGAGGTTGATGGGCTCATCCTTGCCGACGATGACTTTCTGCACGTTCTGTCGGATCTTGGTTGTTATCTCGCTTATCTGCATGACGCTGCCTGCGGCCTGTTGCATTATTCCTCCGGTTAAATGACGAACACTGTTAAATTGTTAGAGCGTTCGAAGATTGTACCCTGTTAACCTGGGACTAGTATACGTGTTTCGCCAGAGACGCGCCAAATCTTTCGTCAGTCATCCCGCGCAATCTGCCTTATAATGGGATTGTACAGAGTTGCACGGCACGCGGCTGGACTGGTAGGTATCTGTGTCTTCGGATATATTAGATGCGGACGCGCGGTGTACAGGGTCCTAGTAGAAAGGGAGGGCGTCTATGAAGCTAATCAATGCCAGGACGATAGTGGCCGGTTTTACGATTGCGGCGGCGATCTACGCGTACAGAACGCGTCAGCCGTCCGGCAGGCTAATGAGGGTCCCGTATGACTTCAGGAAGCCCTCGGTAGATCGGCTCCGCGAGCGGTTCTGGAACCCCGCGGACCCCCGGCTCTTTACGCCGGCTGCATTCGGAGTGGGCTGGTCAGTGAATGCTTACCATGTCTTCAAGCACTTCCAGGAAGAAGTCATAGACGACGTAGTTGCCAGCGAGAGCGAAAGAGTCGCGATACCGTCCTGATTGCCAGCCTGTATCTTCTCGGGGAGACGCCTATCCGCAGCGGGCGTCCCCCATGTCCAGCCGGTGCCCGGTGGTGCAGTGGTAGCACAGAAGACTTTGGATCTTTTGACCCAGGTTCGAATCCTGGCCGGGCAGCCATTCTCCAGCCTGCTATTTGGATCTCTCAAAACGGCCCTGTTACCCGTTAGACCCAGGTGACCCCAGACTCTCGGCACCGGCAAATCCGCGAATAATCAGTACCCCGCGCCGGATGGCTGCTGCTACAATTTGTTCAGGCTGGCGCAAACCCACCGGACGCGGTGCATGGAACACGATATGTCCCTACTCCAGGACTTTGCCTTCATCATGATGGTCGCCGCCATCGTGGGAGTCTTGTTTCGCAAGCTGAACCAGCCCGTAGTTCTCGGCTACCTCATCGCCGGATACATCGTCGGACCCCACAGCCCACCCTGGGTTATCGTTGAGAACGAGAGTGTGATCCGGGAATTCGCGGACTTCGGCATCGTTCTCTTGATGTTCGGCCTCGGCCTCGAGTTTAGCATCGATCGCCTGCGGCGTGTTGGCATGGTCGCGGTAATCGGCGCCGGGACCGAGATCGCCATCATGATCGCGATCGGCTACTTCCTGGGGCGCGCCTTCGGCTGGAGCCCCATGGACGCCATCTTCCTGGGCGCGGCGCTATCCATCAGCAGCACTGCGATCATCGTCAAAGTGCTCCATGAGATGGGGCGCATGCACGAAGAGTCGTCCCGTGTCATGTTCGGGATCCTGGTGGTTGAGGACTTCTTCGCCGTGGGTATGATGACGGTGATGGCGGGCGTGGGGAGATCGGGCGAGATTAATGTCGCCGATGTGGGACAACTCGTCTTCAGCCTCGTCCTGTTCACGATAGTCAGCCTGGCGCTGGGACTGCGCCTGTTCGCCCGCTTCGTGGACTTTGTCGCCCGTATGGGTTCCAAAGAAGTGCTGACGGTGCTGATCATCGGCTCCGCCTTCGGCATGGCCCTTTTCGCGGAACAGCTCGGCCTGTCGATCGCCGCCGGAGCGTTTATTATCGGCGCCATCACCGCGGAGTCCATGAGCGCCAAGAAGATCCACCTGCTATCGGAGCCCATCCGCGATATCTTCGGCGCTATCTTCTTCGTTACAATGGGTATGCTCATCGATGTGCGCGTCCTGGCTGAATATGTGCTTCCGGTTATTGCCATCGTCGCCGCGGTGATTCTCGGCAAGATAGCCGCGTGCTACATAGGCGTTTTCCTGAGCGGATACGGACCCAAGACCGCCTTCCGCGTCGGCGTCGGCATGTCGCAGGTGGGTGAGTTCTCCCTTGTAATCTCCAAAATCGGCACGGAGACAGGGGCGGCGAGCGCCTTCATGCAGCCTCTTATGGCAGTTGTTTCGGGGGTTACGGCCCTGACGACTCCCTATCTGATCCGCAGCGGGGACGCAGTGGCCGCCATGGTGACCCGCAGGATTCCAGGGGTTATACGGCGGAGGAGCGACGACGTTGAATTCTGGTCAAAGCGCATTCACGCGTTGATCGCCGAGGAGAGTGACGTTGGCCGACGCGCACGGACCAACCTGGCGCTCATGGGCGTGAACGTAATGATAATCAGTGCGTTCCTCCTGACCGGCAACCTGCTGGTGGGGGAGGTGCGGGACCTCACAGTATCGTGGCCAAGGCATGGTTCAACTGTCCTGTTCCTCATTGGTTTCGGGACCATTGTCCTGTGCGCTCCTCCCTTCTTTGCGCTATGGAGGTCGATGCGGAACTTCTTCGACGCCGTACTTCAGCGGATCACTCAGCAGGGGAACGACGGTAACGCTCTGCGGCAGAAGCGCATCGTCAATACACTGCCGATCGCAACGGCGACCGTGATAATGCTGATAATCCTCGTGGTGGCCACTCCGCTGGTGGCGCAGTTGATGGGAGAGGTGCGGCCGCTGTACAGGCTGGCGCTGGTCGTTGGACTGCCGGTGCTTTTCTGGTTCGCGTGGGACCGCCTTGAGCGGTTCCACCAGCGGGTGGAGGGCTTCCTGTCGCTCCGCAACGTCACGCTGCAGCAGGTCGCCGAGCACGATGCAGATGAAGACCGGCCCGCCCCCACTCTGAAATCATAGGTCCGGCGCATGCGATTCCCGATCTGGATTATCGTCGTGTCCGCGGCCTTCACAATGGCCGCGTGCGGGACTAACGTTGCCCCGCTCGGGACGCCCCTGCCCTCGGTAGCCCCTCCCCTGACCGGCACGCCGCCGTCGCCCGTCGCGACCGCTGCTCCCCAGCAGCCCGGCCCTCCCCAGGGCATGTTGGCCGCCAGGGTGGTCCGCGTAATCGACGGCGACACCATCGAGGTTGAGCTCGATGGAAAGACCGTGGACGTGCGTTACATCGGAATCGACACCCCTGAGACCAGGTCGCCGAGAGTCAGCGTGGAGTACTTCGGCAAGGAGGCGGACGCGCGGAACAGGAGCATGGTAGAGGGGAAGATAGTGTTCCTTGAGAAGGACGTGTCGGAGACGGACCAGTTCGGGAGGCTGCTGCGGTACGTGTACGTGGGCGACGTGATGATCAACGCCGCGCTCGTCATGGAGGGCTTTGCGCAGGCGTCCACGTACCCGCCGGATGTGAAGTACTCCGACTGGTTCCGCGAGCTACAGCGCGATGCGATGGAGAGCGGGCGCGGACTCTGGGCAAGCACTGAGGAGCCGGAGACGACGCCTGTGCCGTTCGTCACGCCCACGCCGACCCGCGGCCCGGACTGCGATGCGGCCTACCCGACGGTTTGCCTGCCCTCTCCCCCACCCGACGTGGACTGCGGCGACATCGTGTACCGGCGCTTCGAAGCGCTCAAGCCGGACCCCCACCGCCTGGATGCCGACGGGAACGGCATCGCGTGCGAGGGGTAGGCTGATTACTGCCTGGCGTCATGGCGCATAAGGTTACCTGGCCAAGCAAGGATCGTTCTGTAGGCGGTGATGAGCACCGCCTCATGTTCCAACGCCGTTGCCGTGATCATCCGATCTGCGGGGTCGGCGTGGAAATCGATGAGTTGTGCTGCCCCTATGGCAATGCTGCCGGATAGAGGAATTTCCCTGATGCTGAGGCCGAGTACGCGCCGTCTCCAGTCGGAAACAGGCTCATGCATTTTCAGCCGTCCCTTCATCGACAGCGCCGCAACTTCCCAAAAAGAGATGGCTGAAACGAAAAGGGAATCGCTGCGCATAGCGTCGTCAGCCATATTCACTGACTGCCTCCCGAGGCTATGGTCAGCTCTCATCAACCAGAGAAGGGCGTTTGTGTCCAGCACGTAGCTCTTCACTTCATTGCTTCCCATTCAACGTCGATCGGCGATACGATATCTCCAGTTATCTCCAACGAACCCTTGAGGGCGCCAAAAAGCGTCTTCGGCTTCACGCGGACCGGCCCTATCTCAGACACTGGGACGCCGTTTTTCGTGATAATGATGGTCTCACCCGTCTCTGCCACCTCGTCCATTATCTGAAGGCACTTCGCTTTGAACTCGGATGCCTTGATAGTCCGCACTGCCAACCTCCCGAAATGACTATAGTCATGACCATAGTAACATTTTGGAGTCCTGCCGTGCTACCGCTCCACCATTCCCTCCGGCGTGACGCGCTTGACCCGCTCTGCGCCCAAGTAGGCCACGGCGCGCAGGGAGGCGTGGAAGGTCTCGCCGGCTTTGAGCCTCAGCGCTGTGCCGTTCTTTACCATGCTGGCAAGGCCGCCGACGCCGTAGCTAGTAAAGGGCTCCAGGCCGATGTTGTAAGTGCGCCCCCACCAGGGGTAGCCGAAGCCGCCCCCCATCTCCTGCCAGAACCACAGGTACTTGAACAGATCCACCGGATAGGAAATGCCGAAGCCGACACCCAGGCGCTGGTTTGTAACCGCGTACCAGCCCTCGGGCATCTGGGTAATGTAAGACATGTCGTGCACGCGCTGGCTCTTTGGCGGAATGCGACTGAGATCGATCATCGCGCCGTACTTGCCCTCTACCATCGGCCAGGGACCCTTCGCGCCGCCCTTGAGCCGGTTGTGCGGGTGAGAGTCCGTCTCCTGGTTGCATAGCAGGCCGCCCGCGATGTCTATGACGCAGTCTTCGCTAAGGAACGGCGGGCCGAGGGCGATGTGCTCGCCCCAGGAGGCGTGTACCTCCTCCTCGCCCTCGTTGGTCAGCGACTGCTCGATCTCCAGCACCGGCGCGCCGCTCCTGACCGTGAGCGTCTTCTCGAAGTAGAAGGGAGTGCGGGCAGTTCGTATCCAGAACTTGATGCTCGCCTTCTCCGGCGTGTCCTCCAGCACCTGGCAGTCCCACGGCGCCAGGTTCGCCTCCGCGTGGATGCCAAGGTCCGCGCCATTGTAGACGCTGTAATAGCCGCCTCCGGGGAACACGGACTGCCACCCGCCTTCATACTGGTCCAGCCAGAGGCCATTCGGCGCGCCTGAGGTTGGGACGAACTTGCGGGGGTCGCGGACACCCCACGGAGAGCGCCACATGAAATCGACGTCCGATGGCTTGTGCACAAACTGGTAGATGTCCGCGCCCTTGTCCACCAGCACAACGACGCGGATAAGCTCGTTCTCGATGACGGCCGTCTTGAGGCCGCGGAACTCCCACGCGTCCGAGACGCGGCAGCCGTAGTTACGCTCCATCTGGTAGTGCATCAGACCCTCACCTCGCGATTTTGGGATAGTTTAGCGGCAGACCTTTCACGCCCAGGTCGTACCGCGTGATATGCCACCGGCCAAGGTTGGCGCCGAGCAGGATGTCCAACTTCGGCCCGCAGAAAGCGATATTTGTTGGGCAGGCAATGAGCGTTCCCTCCCAGTCCTCGGCGACGATGTCCAGCTTGCCGCCGGGCGTCAGCCTGTATATGCGGTCCGGCCGGTAGCACGACATATAAAGATTGCCATCGACGTCGAAAGCCAGGCCGTCCGGCACGGTGCCCGGGAACTCGCGCACCGTCTCCGGCGCGCCCGCGCTGCCGTCCCGGTTGATGCGCAACCGAATCACCCGCGGCGGGTCCACGCTCATGGCTACATACAGGTAGTCGCCGCCCGGGCCCAGGCAGAGGCCGTTGGGAAAGGTGGTCGCCGCCGTGCTCCAGACCTCGGTCGCTCCGCCGGGACGAATCCGATAGATGAGCCCATCGTCCGCCTTCCAGTGGCCGGAGTCGCAGACGTAGAGGTTGCCCTCCCGGTCGAAGCCGGGATAGTTCGGCGCGAACATAGGGCGTTCTCTCGTGCCTGTGGAGTAGACCGATACCGTCCCATCGGGCGAGACCCTCTGGACGCAGCGCTTGCCGAGGTCGCAGGCATACAGGTTGCCGTCGCCGTCGAACGCCAAGCCGAGGATAAAGCCGCCCGTGCTCGCGAGCTGGCTGACCGTCCGCTTTTCGATGTCGATCCTGTAAATCTGGCCGGCCTCGCCGCCGGCGTATGCGTAGCCGTCCGGCCCCCAGGCGATCCCTTCGGGGTGGTCCAGCCCCTCCACAAGCACCGAGATCTGCCTGGAGTTATCGAGCAAAGTCATGGCGTGACCTCCCAACGACGAATGCCGGCATTCTACAGACCTTCCTCCGGCAGGAAGGCCGCATGGGTGAAGCCGCCGTCGATCATCATTGCGGCGCCGGTGATGTAGGTGGACTTGTCGCTGCACAAGAAGAGGACGAGGTCCGCGACCTCCTGCGGGTTAACCTCGCGGCCCATCGGTGTGCGCTTGAGGCGCTGGGCGCGGAGCTGCGGCTCGCGCTTGTAGACCATGTCCGTCATTGGCGTGAGTACGACTCCGGGGCAGACCGCGTTGACGTTGATCCGGTGCTTCGCCCACTCGAGTGAGAGCTGTTTTGCCAGTGCGATAAGACCGGCCTTGGCGGGGCTATACGCGCCGCGCTCGGGGACCGGCGTGACCGCCGCGATCGACGACATGAGGACGACGCGGCCGCCGTTGCCCTGCTTCACAAGCTCTCGGCCCACGGCCTGGCAGAACAGGAACGCGCCGGTCAGGTGAGTGGCCAGGCTGCTGTTCCAGGCATCCAGGCTGAGGTCCAGGACGGGGCCCTTGATGTTGTTGCCTGCGCAATGTACAAGGTAGTCCATCCGCCCGAAGTGCTCGACGCCGCGCTCAACGGAGGCGAAGACGTCGTCCTTCGAGGTCACGTCCACCTTCACCGCGAGCGCGCGGCCGCCCTTGTCCGCCACGTCCGCCGCGACTTGCTTTGCGCGGGTGAGGTCCATATCGGTGATGACGACCGCCGCCCCCTCCCGCGCGAAGGAGTGCGCGACGGTTGAACCGATGCCGCCGGCGCCTCCGGTGATAATGGCTACCTTGCCGTCGAATGAAGGCATATAGGTTTTCTCCGGTCAGACGGATAATACGTGCAACTGTGGCTATTGCCGCCACTTGTAGGGGCGCACAGCAGTGCGCCCGTCCTCGTTGACGGCCACTGCAATCGTTGGCAGGCAACGGGCGCACTGCTGTGCGCCCCTACGAAGATAGGGAATCTGGTTCTACCGGACATGGCGGTGTTGCGTCGTCACCGCCACAACATCCGGATGTTTCGACGGATTGTATGCGCGCTATTCGCACCCGTCAAGGCGGCGTCTAGCGCCGTCCGGCGCGGGCTGTGCTACAATGCCCAACGAAATCTAAGACCTCGCTCGGCAAGCCGATGCGGAACAACGAAGGAGTCATCATGAAGCTCGGTTTCTATAACGACTACGTCCCCGGCGTCGTAAAGGGAGAGAACATCGTCGATATCTCCAGCGTCATCAAGGACATTCCGCACATCAACGCCCAGACGTGGATGGCCGGCCTGATCGAAAACTTCGACAAGTATCGCGCAAAAATCGAGGCGCACGTCGCCAAGACCGAGGGCACCCCCCTCAAGCAGGTCAAGATGCGCGCGCCCCTGCCGGAGCCGGGCCGCATCGTCTGCATGGCGGGCAACTTCATGGAGAACGGCACCCGCAAGCTCGTCGCCGACCGCGACGCGTTCCTGAAGTCCCCCAGCTCCGTGATCGGCGACAAGGATACTGTTGTCCTTCCGGACTGCCCTGCGCCCCATTTCCACCACGAGGCGGAGACGGGCGTTGTAATCGGCAAGACCGCGAAGGCCGTCTCGCCCGAAAAGGCGATGGACCACGTCTTCGGGTTCGTCAACTTCATGGACGTGTCCGCGCGCGGCATCAAGCCGAACGATAACAACAGCTTCTTCTGGGGCAAGTCATGGGATACCTTCGGCCCGATGGGTCCGTTCATCGTGACGAAGGACGAGGCCGGCGACCCGCAGAAGTTCGACGTGCTCCTGACGGTGAACAAGGAAGTGCGCCAGAAGCTGAACAACAGCGACATGGGCCGCCCCGTGACGGAGGTAGTCGAATTCGCCTCCTGGGTCACGACGCTGAAGCCCGGCGACTTGGTCTCCTGCGGCACCAACCACGTGGGCCTGAGCAACATCCAGGACGGCGACGTCATCGAAATGGAGATCACCGGCCTTGGCAAGCTGACTGTCAACGTCAAGGACGAGTGGAAGCGCACGTGGCCGCGCAAGACCCTCGCCCAGATGACCGCGTTCGAGTCCACGGTCCGGTCGAAGATAGGGAAGAAGTAGCAGTGGGCAGTTAGCAGTCGGCGAAGAAACTAGCAGGGGTTGCGAATTGTCGCAACCCCTGCTCTTTGTCCTCGTACGCCGGCTTCTGGCCGACTACCAACTACTAACTTCCAACTACCGGCTGCTACTCGTACGAAATCACGCCCCTGGCGACTTCGCCACGGCCGAGAGCGGCGAACGCCTCGTTGACCTCGGATAGCTTGAACTTGCAGGAGATTAGCTCGTCCAACTTCAGCTTGCCCGCCTTGTAGAGGCTGACGTAGCGGGGGATGTCCACATGAGGCTGGGCGCTGCCCAGGTAGCAGCCCATGATGACGCGCTCGTAGAAGAGCGCCCGCGCGTCCAGCGTGAGCGAGAGGTTCAGCGGCGCAGCGCCCACCCAGACGGTGGTGCCCCGGCGGCGGGTGCACATGACGCTCTGCTCGTAAGGCTTCGGAACGAGGCCGATGGCCTCGAAGGCGTAGTGCGCGCCCAGGCCGCCTGTAAGATCGATGATCTTCTTGACCGGGTCCTCTTCGCGCGCGTTGATCGTGTGGGTAGCGCCGAAGGTATTTGCGTATTGCAGCTTGTTGTCCAGCAGGTCGACGGCAATGATCTTTGCCGCGTTGGCGATGGCCGCGCCCTGGATGACGTTCAGCCCTACTCCGCCGCAGCCGAAGACGGCGACCGTTGTGCCGGCCTTTACTTTGGCCGTGTTAATGACCGCGCCGACGCCGGTGGCGACGGAGCAGCCAAGCATCGCGGCCTGCGGGAACGGCACGTCCTTGTCGATGGCGATGGCCGCCGACACTGGTACGACCGTCTTGGTGCCGAAGCCGCCGAGTCCGACCATCTGGGCCACGGTGGCGCCGGTCTTGCGGTTGGTGGGCTTCTGCGAGCCGTTCGGCATCGTTTCGCACACCTGCGGCCACCCCTGCTGGCAGTACTCGCAAGTGCCGCAGCCCGGCTTCCATGTGAGGACAACGTGGTCGCCCACCTTCAGCTTGGTAACGCCCTGCCCTACCTCTTCGACAATACCGGCGGACTCGTGGCCGAGGATGATCGGCCGGGGCATGTGCGACCATTCGCCCTTGACCACGTGCCAGTCCGAGTGGCAGACGCCGGTGGCCATCACCTTGGCTTTGACCTCTCCCGGCCCGGGGCCGGAGATTCCCAGGTCTTCAATCACCAGCGGCGTATTCCAGTCGTAAAGCACAGCGGCCTTCATGCGCGAACCCTCCGGCATTCAATGGCGTCCACAGAGGCGGACAGCACGCATTGTGGCACAAGAGGTGGAGCGGCGCCAGTCGGTCTATCGAGGCGTCAATTTCGCACCGCGCCCGCCGCTCTTCCTCCCGGTCTCCAGCTTTTTCTTTACTTCGCGTTTGACCCTGGGTGCGAGCACGGCGTCGTGGCGGGCGAGGAACACTTCGACTTCTCGCGCCATATTCATCTGAGGCGACCCTGCTAAAGCTTCTGCAGTTCGGCCTGCGGCGTTGAGACGCGACACACCTGGTTAGACCTGGCAAGAACTTCGTTATCCCACGTCACCAGTGTGTATCCGATGGCCTTCGCCAGAGCGACATAGACGGCTTCAGCGCCCCTTATGCCAAGCGAGGAAGCAATACCAGCGGCGGCGCGGGCGAACGACGCGTCCATTGATACGAGCTGAATGCCGGGCATGGCTTGAATCAGGGACGATGCCTGCATTCCCGCCTTCGGGCTTCTTGACCGGCGGGCCACGGCGCCCGATATCTCGGGCAGGATGAGCACGGGTGCCGCAAAGGGGGTCCGATCTTCGACGAGACTGAACAGCCATTTGTAGCTGGGTTCGTGGAATTCGTCCGCCTTCAGCCACCTGCTCACCCATACGTTGGCATCTATTACGTACACGTGAACGCTACTCCCTCTCATCACGCATGGCGGCCACGGCCGTAACGCCTTCCGGCCACCGGCTGCCGATTTCTTCCGAGAGCTTGTCCATCTCTGCCCACACTTCCAGCGCCAGCTCTTTCCTTGCTTCCAGGTCGGCGATGGGCTCGATTCGCGCCACGGCCTTGCCTCGGTACGTGATGATGACCGTCTCCCCTTCTTCTCTCACCCTGCGAACGATGTCGCTGGCATGCTCCCTGAGCTCTCTGACTCCGATCTCCATTGCACATCCTCCAACGGCGTTGTGACTACAAATGTAGCCACATTATACCGCATAACAAGCACCGGTTACATTGACGCTGTATAGCCGCCCTGCTACACTCGCCCCTATCCGGGTACCCCAGGGTCCAGAATGATCTGCAATGCGTGAGGCCAGAAGAACACCGTCGACGCCAGCTTCTGCAACGCGTGCGGCGCAAGGCTGGAGGCCGGACGGTCCGCCGGCCAGCCCGCTTCCAGTGAAGTGTCCTCCGCCGCCCCCGCGACCTCCGCGCAGAGGACGGCGCAGCGCTCCCCAATGCAGGCGCCGTTCGTTGGTCGGGAGCGCGAGATTGCGATGCTAACCACAGCCGTGGACGACACGGTCGAGGGCCGCGGGAGACTGGTGATGCTGGTGGGGGAGCCGGGCATCGGCAAGACGCGGACTGCGACGGAGCTGGCGCGGTATGCGGAGCGTCGCGGCGCGGCGGTCTACTGGGGCAGGAGCTACGAGGGCGAGGGCGCGCCGCCGTACTGGATCTGGGTGCAGCCGCTCAGGGCGATCATCCTGCAGTCCACGCCGGAGCAGCTCGCGAACGAATTGGGACGGGGCGCCGCAGAGGTGACCCAGATCGTGCCCGAACTGCGCGACAAGCTGCCGGGCATCCCGGCGCCGTCCGTCGTCGACAGCCCTGAGCAGGCCCAGTTCCGCCTTTTCGACGCCGTTTCGACGTTCCTCCGCCAGGCAAGCGCGAGGAGGCCGGTGCTCCTTGTGCTCGACAACCTCCACGCTGCGCCGGCGTCTTCCCTGCTGCTACTGGAGTTCCTCTCGCCGGAGCTTTCGGCCAGCAGCCTGATGCTGCTGGGTACCTACCTGGACGTTGAGCTTACGCGTCGCCACCCACTCACACTCACTCTCGGCGAGCTGAACCGCCAGCAGCTCTTCCAGCGCATCGCGCTGCGCAGGCTGCCGCGTGCGGAGGTTGCGGCGTACGTAGAGGCGGTCGTCGGCGCGCCGCCCTCTTCCGGACTGGTGGATACGCTCTTTGCGCAGACGGAGGGCAACCCGTTCTTCGTCTCTGAGCTCGTGCGGCTTCTCGGGCAGGAAGGAGCGCTCGGTGGCGCGGATGGCGAGGTTGCCGTGGACTGGCAGTCGCGCATCCCGGAAGGAATAGTCGAAGTGATCGGGAGGAGGCTGGACCGCCTCTCACGGGACGCCAACCGGGTCCTCTCGCTCGCGTCCGTGATCGGCCGCGAGTTCTCTTTTCGCCAGCTGGATATGTTCATCGACGACATGGCAGTCGACCGCCTGCTGGACACGATCGACGAGGCGCTGGCAGCGCGCCTTATCGAAGAGGCGGAAGACGCGTCCGATCGCTACCGGTTCACCCACCACCTGATTCAGCAGACTCTGCTGAACGAGCTTTCTACGACGCGGCGTGTAAGGACGCACGGGCGCATCGCCGAGGGGCTCAATAAGCTCTACGCGGGCGATATCGAGTCGCACTCCGCGGAGCTTGCGTTCCACTTCCGGGAGGCGGAAGCCGCGCTTGGCGCTGAAAAGGTAGTGAAGTACTCACTAATCGCAGGCGAGCGCGCAATTGCCAGGCTGGCCTACAGGGACGCGCTGACGTACTTCCAGCGGGCGCTTGCCTCGAAGCTGGGCCGCACGGGCATGGAGCACGGCGCAGTAGTCGCGCATGATGCAGAGATGGCCGCCATCCTCTTCGGGCTGGGCCGCGCGCAGGCCGCCACGGCGCAGCGGCACCAGATGCAAGAGGCCGTGGCATCGCTGGTGCACGCCTTCGACTACTATGTGAAGGCCGGCGATATCGAGCACGCGGTCAGGGTGGCCCAGTACCCTGTCATTCCAATAACCGGCGTGACAGGCCTTTCCAGCCTCATAGAGCGGGTCCTTGGGCTGGTCCCGCCGGACTCGCACGAGTCGGGTCGGCTCCGGAGTCGCCAGGTGCGCGTATTGGGCCTGGAAATGGGGGACTACGCCGGGGCCATGGAGTCGTTCGACAGGGCAATCGCGATCGCCCGGCGAGAGAACGACACGGCCCTGCAAATCCAGGCTCTTGCCGAGGCCGCGAGCGTAGACGGCTACCATCTGCGGCTGCACGACGCCCTGCAAAAAAGCATGGCGGCGATGGAGCCGGCGCGCGACGCGGACGAGCCGCACGCCATGTTCGTCGCCCATAACTGGGCGGCATCCGTGCTGATGGCGATGGGGGAAGTGGACCGCGCCCGGTCATACGCGCAGGAGAGCCTCGCGATCGCCGGCAGGCTGCACGACAGCCACCGCATCTCCGGCTCGCTGGATACCCTGGCGTGCCTTGCGCGGCTGGAAGGCAAGCTGGACATCGCCCGCGCATACAACGACCGAGGCCTGTCCGAGACGCCGACGGACGCCCGACTCCTGGCTTTCAGGGCGATGGTTGAGTTCGAGACCGGCAACACGCAGGCAGCGGAGCCGTACCTGGGAAAGCTGCTCAGCTCAGCTCGGGCCTCGAGGCCGGGCCCCATCTTTTTGAACGCTTACGTGGCAATGGTCGCTCCGCTCGTCGCTCGCAAAGCGCCGGAGCGCTCCTCACAGCTCGCAGGGGTCGCTCGGACGGCAATAGACGCCGTGCTCTCGTCACACGTCGCGACTCCGAGCGTGCTCCTCTTTGCCCACATTGGTAAAGGGCTGCTTGCCGTTGAAGCTGGGGACGCCGTTGAGGCACGCCGACAGTACTCGGCCATTGAGCCGCACAAGGGGACGTTCGTGTACGGCGGCCTGACGACGGTCGACCGCATACTCGGACTGCTCGCCGCGGCGGGCGGCAACACGCAGCTCGCGCTTCGGCACTTCAACGACTCCGCCGCGCTGTGCGTGAGGGCGGGTCACTTCGCTGGCAAGGCTCGGGCCCTCGTGGACACCGCAGAGGCTGAACTTGCGATGGGCCGGTCGGGCGAAAGGGCCGATGCCGCATCAACGTTGGAGGAGGCCCTCGACCTCGCCGGGCGGCTGGGCCTGCGTCCCATGCAGGACCGCATCTCCGCCCTTAAGGAGCGTTACGGAGTCCGCCGGCCGGCGCCGAGCGAATTCCCGAACGGACTGACGGCCCGAGAGGTGGAGGTCCTGCGCTGCGTTGCCGAGGGCAAGAGCAACCCCGAAATAGCCCGTGAGTTATACATTAGCCTCAATACTGTGACCCGCCACGTAAGCCACATTTTCCAGAAGACCGGCGCGACAAACCGCGCCGAGGCCGCCGTTTACGCCACCGGGCACAACTTCGCCTGATTTCGCCCGACTGAACAACACTGTTATTTGCCGGACCCCCAGCCTCGAGCCAGGAATCACAGAGTTATGTGATTCCAACCGGCGCGCTCCCCTGTAGATTACATATCGCGGTCAGGAATACTGTTGCTGCGAATCGAGGGAGAAAGATGCTGCTCAAAGAAAAGAAGCTGGTTGCAAAGCTAAGCCTCGCGAACGACTCGTACTGGCTCGGGGAAACGATGGACCTGGCGGTGACGCTGGACTCCTACGAAGACCTGGACATCCGCGAAGGGCGCATTGACCTGATCTGCCAGGAGGAGTCCACGGACGGCTCGTTCGAGTCCGGCGAGCCGAGGAAGGTGTATGTGCACTCCACGATTGTGTTCCTCAGAAACGAGAGGCTGGCGGCGGGAGACACGCGCGTCTACACCCCTCGCCTGCCCATCAAGCGCACGCCGCCCGTAAACTACCGCCCCACCCGTGGCATAGACGGCCGCAGGGCGTGGTCGTTCCGGTGGAAAGTCGTAGCCCTCTTCGACGTCTCGACCGGACGCGACATCCGCACACAGAAGACTGTGCAGGTATTCGTCTAGACTTCGCATTGCGGCGGGCTGTTATTGTAAGATTCACTTGTTGAGGCCGATACTCCACACGGGAGGCACCAATGGCTATCATCAATTTCCTGAAAGACTACGAGCGCATGGCCCGCTTCAAGTGGGGCAAGTTCGAGGGCATGAAAGGCCCCGGCCCGGTGCTTGTAATACCACTCATCCACTCCAGCGCCAAGCTGGACCTTCGCACGGAAGTGATCGACGTCCCGCGCCAGACGAACATCACAAAGGACAACGCGCCGATAGACATCGACTTCCTGATCTACATGCGCGTTATGGCGGATCACTCCGAGCGGGCCGTCCTTGAGGTAGAAAACTACCGCGCGGCCGTAATTGGCCTTGCCACTACCACACTGCGCGCGGTAGTGGGCGACATAGACCTGGACGGCGTGCTGTCCCAGCGTGAGGCCATCAACAACCAGCTACGCGAGAAGCTGGACGCGGAGACGGAGCGGTGGGGCATCAAGGTCACGAACGTGGAAATCCGGGAGATTGAGCCGCCCAAGGACATTCAGGCCTCCATGAACAGGCAGATGTCTGCGGAGCGCCTGCGGCGCGCGGTGGTGCGCGAGGCAGAGGGCACGCGCGAGGCGGCGGTAACGGTCGCGGAAGGCGACAAGCAAGCGGCAATCCTCAAGGCAGAGGGCCGGCGGCAGGCGGAAATCCTCGCCGCCGAAGGCGACCGGCAGGCCGCGATCCTGCGCGCTGAGGGTTTCAGCTCTGCGCTGGACAAGATATATGGCGTTGCCATGGGGCTAGACTCAAACACCATGAGTCTGCAATACTTCGAAACATTGAAGCAACTAGGCGAGAGTGAATCGACCAAGTTCATATTTCCGATGGAATTCACTAACCTTCTGAAGCCTTTTGCTTCGACAGCCGGCGACGGCAAGCCCGAGAACAAGAAATAGCCAAACGCTTCACCTGAGGTGGACCGATCCTGAACTCAACAACCGGCAACACTCTTCGCAAGACGGTCATCTCAGGCCGCACGTGGCTCATCTTCTGGCTGGTCTTCTCGTTCATCCTCCTGTTAACAGGCATCATCCTGCTGAACGGGCTGGTGATCGCGTTCGGCTTCATGGGAGTTGCGGCGGCGGGTATCTCCTGGGCGTGGAACCGCTCCGCGCTGTACGGCCTTATCTACGAGCGCAAGTTCTCCGACCCGCGCATTTTCCTGGGCGACACGCTGGAGATGGACCTGCTCCTGACGAACAAGAAGATCGTCCCGCTCTCGTGGGTGAAGATCGAGGACATAGTGCCCGAGGGCGTAAAGATAGTGGAAGCGAGCAAGATTAACGACGCTCCCGCCTGGGACCTCCGTTACCTGCGTCACACTACCGCCGTCGCCTGGTACGAGCGCATCCGGTGGCGGTACAAACTCAAATTCCGCAGGCGCGGCATCTACTCCATCGGGCCGGCCAACATCGAAAGCGGCGACCCCTTCGGGTTCCTCAAGAGCAAAAACCTCACATCCCCCCCTGTTGAGGTGGTCGTTTACCCGCGCGTCTACCCTCTTATCGAGCTCGGTATCCCGCCGGCGCGGCCTCTGGGGGAGATCAAGGGCGGCAACAGGATCTTCCCCGACCCTTCCAGGCTGGCCGGTATCCGCGACTACGTGATCGGAGACCCGATCAAGACCATAGACTGGAAGGCGACCTCCAAGCTTAGCAAGCTCATGGTCCGCACCTACGAGCCCAGCTCCACCTATACGGTCGTGATATGCCTCCAGACCGACATGGTGAAGCCGCACTGGCAGAGTTACGACGCCGTGCAGCTTGAGCGTGTAATCTCCGCCGCCGCTTCCGTTGCGAAGTACTCCGCAGAGAAGCAGTACAGCGTAGGACTGTTCTGCAACGACATGCCGATCGTCGCGGGCAAGCCGATGACCGTCTCGCCCACAAACGACCCGGAAAACCTCACACAGGTGCTGAGCGCGCTTGCGGTGATTCGCACGTTCTCAATCGGCCCCATGTACGAGGTGTTGATCGACTATTCCCGGCGATTCCCCTTCGGCGCAACGATCGTGCTGGTTTCCGCCTTCCTGCCGGAGGAGATGGCGCTGACTCTGACCGATCTAAAGGCGCGCGACTACAAGCCGGTAGTTGTCTATGTGGGCAATGAGCCCTGCCCGCCCCTGCCGAACGGCATTATCCTGCACGACATAGCGGCCTATTTCAAGCAGCGGGAGGCGGCGGATGCGGCTGACCAAGCGTAACCTGCTCATCGGGGCGATCGTTCTCTCCGAGAGCGCGTGGATCTACGCCCTTCTAAACGCCTATGCGGCGGCCGGCTCATACCACGGCCCGCCGCTCACCTTCCCGGCAATCGCGGGACTGATCATTGCCGGCATGTTCTTCCGCAAGTGGACGAAGGAGTGGAAGGCTCTCGAGGTTACCTTCCTGCTCGAAGCGGCGATATTCGTGACGCTGCTGTACCTGCTGATCAGCGTGCACGTGACGGCCGACAGGGTGGACCTCACGTGGATCACCCGCCTGTTCGCGTACGGCACGCCGGAGAGCTTCCGCCCGCTGGCCATCTCCGCCATAATCGCCGGCGTGCTGCTCTGGTGGCGAGGGCGCCGGCTGGCCGTCGGCAACAACCCGGCCATGGCGCTTTCAATCGGATTCCGTGTGGGTATCGTCGTGCTGGGCGCGGTCACGATCGTCGACCTCATCAACCCGCGCGACCTGAACACGCTGCCGATGATCGTGCTGTTCTTCGCGGCGGGCCTGGGCGGCCTCAATACGGGCTTCCTGGTGACGGAGAGCAAGGAGTCGGCGAAGGCTAAGACATGGCCGAAGATGACTGCCATCGCTGTCCTGTCAGTGCTCGTCATAGGTCTGATATTCGGGACCTTCAACCAGACGCTGCTCGCCTTCCTGGCGCGGCCGGTGACGACGACGGTGTCAACCATCGCGAAGGCGATTGCGGTGGTGCTCTTCGCGCCCTTCTTCTTCGTCTACGACCTGGCCAACCGGGCCCTGGAGGCGTTCTTCAGCCGGCCGTTCAACCCGGAGCCGGCGGCCGTGGCGACGAGCACGGACGGCTTCATAACCGTCACGACAACGTTTGCGACGACGACGTCCCAGACGGGCGGCGGTAGCACGAATGCGGACTGGGTTACGACGCTGGTGTGGATAGCCATAGGTACGCTTGCGGTCGCGCTGTTTGCCTTCGTGTGTTACCTGATCTACAAGGTCGTCCAGGTGATGTTCAACAAGGAGGCCCCTCCTTCCGACGAAGGAGAGAAGGAGTCGGTCCGCGACGACGCCGACCTTGGGACGGATCTCGGAGGCCTCCTGCGGAACCTCCTGCCCAACTTCTCGTTCGGCAGGAAGAAGAAGGGCTTCAACATCCCTGACGGCCCGCCGGGCATCGTTGAGATTCTGCGGCTGTACTACCAGATGATCACCTCCGCGGAGGAGAACGAGGTCAAGCGCAGGCCGCACGACACGCCTAACGAATTCCAGCCCGCGCTGGGCCAGGTCTTCCCGCCCGATCTCGTGCGAGAGGCCACGGCCGCGTTCAACCAGGCGATGTACGGCCACACGCCTTCGGCAGACGACCGCGTCTCCCATCTGAAGTCCACCTACAAGACCGCGGAGTCCACCAAGCCCAAGCCGCCAAAGAAGGAGCCGCCAACCCAAGGCGGCGGAAAGATACGCTCCTCCGTGCCGTAGGGCGGGGTAGCGGCCGGCGATAAGTGTGAATGTAGTCTCGAGGCGAGACCAAAAGAGGCGCTCCCACCGTCAGTAAGAGCGCCTCTTGCACACTCGATACCCTCCCTTGACCTAGCAGCTCTCTTCATACGCCTTCTGGAGCCACTCGAGCACCTGTGCGTCAACCTCTGAGAGGGACCTGAGGCTGATCTGGACCGGCATTGTCTCGTGGACCCTTGACGGGACGAGGCGGCCGGACGGCTTCCCTCCGTCCAGGCGGAGCGCCAGGTCCACACGGTCGCGCGTTGTGGGGGCTATGCGTGCGAAGGTGCGCCGGGGAGTCATGAGGGAGACGTACATCTTGCGCGCCTGCACGACCACCTGACCCAGGCCTGCCGCTGCGTCGATCACTGCGTCGAAGATTGGCCGCAGCGCCGGCCTGTCCGCGTACTGCCCGTCGATCAGCTCATCTGCGGACGCCACGAGGAACGCTGGGTAGCCGACCCGCTTCATCACCAACAGCGTCTGCGCGTAGCCCGTCACGCCCTGACCGCTGAGCCATTTCCGTAGCGCTGCCTCATCGACAAACCCCTGCGCCTCCACGCGCCTGTTCCATGCGTCGAGCCCCTCGCCTGTCCTCTCCGTGAGCAGGCGAATGGACATCTCTCGCATAGCTCCCCAATCGCGCGTTTCGGGCATAGGCAGGCTCCATTTGCGGAATTTCCGGCAACGGATAAAGAGGATACAGTGAAGGGGTCAATGGCGCAAAGCCGGTCTGAAACGTTGCGTTGGCGTATCCCTTGGGATACACTAGTCCCGTGACCGAAATTCGCCAGACAGATGTCTACGCAGATTGGTTTGAGGGGTTAAGGGACCGACATGCGAGTTGTAAGTGGGAAATAATGGGATCGACTAAGACCCGGCCATGGGACGCGGCGGACCATCTGGAAACGGCCGAAGATATGGCGGAATACCTCGAGGCAGCGCTGGAGGACGGCGATCCTCAGCTTGTAGCCGCGGCTCTGGGCGACATCGCGCGGGCAAAGGGCATGGCCACGATTGCCCGTGAGGCGGGGCTGGGCCGCGAGAGTCTCTACAAGGCTTTATCGTCCGACGGCAATCCTGAGCTCGCTACCGTACTCAAAGTAGTGCGAGCGCTTGGGCTCAGGCTACACGCCGTGCCAGCGCAGAACACGACGAATTGAAGTTATTGAGGACTCGACTTTTGACTGCCGATGGACTGGCTTCGCAGGTTGTTGACTGTGAACGCGACGCGTGGACGTTAAGAAAGTGTGGCTCCGCAGATAGGACTCGAACCTATGACCAATCGGTTAACAGCCGACCGCTCTACCACTGAGCTACTGCGGAGTATGGACCTACGCTTGTGCGGGGTTGACTGGCAGAAGAACAACAGCTTTAGTATTCTAACATCCAGCTAGACTTGCTACAAGAGTTTCAGTTGGCAAGTGTCTTTGCTCAGTGATATTGTCAGTAGGTAACTGCTCAGTGAATATGTCAGTCCATGAGAGGACTACATTTGACCGAGCGAGAAGCGAAGAGAGCACAGATACTGAACCTTGTTCTGGAGGGGCGT
>Ga0194132_10000344_pt1 | contig 95677 bp, 93 predicted proteins | sample TA2KigOf80mmetaG_FD_148612 | JGI IMG/M metagenome (GOLD analysis project Ga0194132, IMG submission 148612) | Freshwater microbial communities from Lake Tanganyika, Tanzania - TA2015054 Kigoma Offshore 80m | ecosystem: Environmental > Aquatic > Freshwater > Lake | place: Tanzania: Lake... | reverse complement strand
CGTACTGTTCAAGTACGCCTGCGTCGCCCTCCGGTCCGAGGCTCGCGAATCTTCGGCACTCTCGACCGCCTCGCGACGTGATCTGGTGAGAAATGCAGGCTAGCCGCGCGGCACGAGCAGGACTTCGAGCTGCGAGGCTTCTCCCGGCACGCCCATGCGCAGCGGAAAGCCGTAGAACCCCGTGCCGCGGTGCACGTAGAGCCGGTTCGCGCCGTGCCCGAAGAGCCCGTGGTCGGGCCACGCCGTGCGCCGCAGCACCGTCCAGTCGAAGCCGAAGCTCAGGAAGCCGACCTGCCCGCCGTGCGTGTGGCCCGACAGCGTCAAGTCGACGTCGCCCTTGGGGACGTGCTTGAACGCGCTCGGGTCGTGCAGCATCAGGATACGGACGTGACCCTCGCGCCGCGGGTTCGACCCGAGCACGGCTTGGAGATGCTCGCGACGCTCGCGCCCGCGGTAGTCCGCGCCGACGAGCTGCACGACGCCCGCTTCCGTCTCGATGATCGCTTCTTCGTCGACGAGGAGTCGGACGCCCGCGAAGTCGAGCCCGCGACGCACCTCCTCAGGGGACTCGTGGTCGTGATTGCCGAACACGGCGAAGCAGCGTCCCTCGAGACGGCGTAGCGGCTCGAGCGCCTCCGCGAGCGCGCCGGGGGTGCCGACGCCCTCCATCGTGAGGAAGTCGCCCGTCAGGAGCACGAGGTCGGGCTCCTGCGAGATCAGAGCCTCGAGCTCCCGGCGGAGCTTCCGCACCGGCTGCCACGGGCCGAGATGCGGATCCGCGACCTGCACGATGCGGAGCGGACGCTGATCGAGCGGCTCGGGCGTGCGCCGCCGCGTGTAGCGCTCGAACGGGATGCGCGTGATCTCCTCCGGTCCGTCGTCCGCGAGCGCGACGCGCACGACCTCGCGGCGAAGCCGCGTCGAGGTCACGAGCGAGAGGACGACGATGACGAGCGGCACGAGATCGAGCCAGCGCGCGACGTCGAGCGCCGGCTCGAGACCGAGCAACGAAAGCACGAGGCGGACCGGAAGCAGCACGAGGAGCCAGACCCCCGCGAGCGCGCCGAGCGCGACGAACGCCATCCCCGGGATGCTCACGAGAAGACGGAACGGCGCGGCGCGAAGCCGCGGACGCACGAGCGCGATCAGGTGCGCCGCGGCCGCGATCATGCCGTAGAGAAACAGCACGTCGACCGAAGGGGCGACGTGCGGGAAGAGCGCGTCGAGACGTGCATGCAGCGTCAACGCCCCGGGCAGAGAGATCGCGAGGAGGACGAAGCCGAAGATCGCATACCCGCGTCCCCGCACGATCCAGGCGTAGAGCGGAACGAGGATCAGGGTCGCGAAGGCAACGGTGTGGAAGGCCAGCTCGAGCGAGGACACCACCGTCATCAAGCCGGCCGCGCTCGCTTCGTGCAAGTGCCGGCGGACGGTTCGAAGCTTTGAGCACGAGGTTCTGGCCCATCACGGCGAGCCCGACGAGACCGACGGCTGCTTCGTGCGCCATGTCCTTGGTCAGCTCGTCTTCGCGCCCCGAGCACGGACGCGCTCTTTCTCGGGACGTCTTGCGGCTCCGTCGGCGAAAGCGCAGGATCCGCGAATGGGCGTCCCCGGCGACGAACGCGGCATCCTCGATCGTGCGAGCGCGATCGCCGCTCGCGTCGAGCCGCGCACCGCCGAGATCGAGCACGCCCGGACGCTTCCCGCCGATCTCGCGCGCGAGATCGCACGTGCGGGCTTGTTCCGGCTCCTCGTGCCGGGAGAGCTCGGCGGCCTCGAGTGCGCTCCCGCGACGATGGTGCGGGCGATCGAGACGGTCGCACGCGCCGACGGCTCGGCCGGCTGGTGCACGATGATCGGCGCGACGACGGGCTTGATCGCCGCGTTCCTTCCCGAGCCCGCGGCGCGCGAGATCTTCGGTGATCCCGAGACGGTCGTCGGCGGCGTCTTCCATCCGCGTGGCATCGCCCGGGTCGAGGACGGCGGGTATCGCGTACGCGGGCGCTGGCCGTTCGCGAGCGGGTGCCGTCACTGCGCTTGGCTCCTCGGCGGCGCGATCGTGCACCAGGGCGACGCGACGGCGCTCCGTGCCGACGGCAAGCCCGAAGCGCGGATGATGATCTTCCGCGCGCACGAGGTCGAGATCCTCGACACGTGGAACGTGAGCGGTCTTCGCGGCACCGGAAGCCACGACATCGCCGTCGCGGACGTCTTCGTGCCGCGCGAGCGGAGCGTCTGGTTCTCGACCGATCCCGCGCGCGCGAAAGGCGCGCTCTACGCGATGCCGACGTTCGGGCTGCTCGCGAGTGGCATCGCCGGCGTGGCTCTCGGCATCGCGGCGGGAGCGATCGCGGACCTCGCGGCCCTGGCGAGCGTCAAGACGCCGACGGGCGGCGGGCGGCCTCTCGCGGCGCGAGGAGCGATCCAGACCGAGATGGCGCAGGCGACGGCCGCCCTCGAATCGGCGCGAACGCACCTCCTCGCGGTCCTCGACGAGGCGTTCGCGTACGCGCAGCGCGGCGGAAGCTTCGACGCCGCCGCGCGCGCGCGCATCCGGCTCGCCGCGACGCACGCGACGCGCGAATCGGCGCGCGTCGTCGATCGCATGTACGAGGCCGGCGGCGGGACGGCGATCTACGAGACGAGCCCGCTGCAGCGGCGCTTCCGCGACGTGCACGTCGCCACGCAGCACGTGATGGTCGCGCCCGCGACGTGGGAGGTTCTCGGACGGATCCTCCTCGGCCTCGAAACGGACACGGAGCTGCTCTGACGATGCGCGAGCCTCGGTACGAGTTCGAGACGATCTCCGTCGAACGACAGGAAGACGTGCTGCGCGTGACGATCGCGCACCCGCGGAGCGAGCTGAACGCCGTCGACGGGGTCCTGCATCGCGAGCTCGCCGCGCTCTTTCGCGAGCTGAAGCTCGAGAACACGGCTCGAGCGATCCTCCTCGGCGCGCGCGGCCGCGCCTTCTCGGCGGGAGGCGACTTCCGCTGGTTCCCCGAGCTGCAGGATCCCGCCGTGCTCGAGGAGGTTCGCCGCGACGGGAAGCAGCTCGTTTGGGATCTGCTCGACGTCGAGCTTCCCATCGTCGCCGCGGTGAACGGACCGGCGGTCGGGCTCGGCGCCTCGATCGCGCTGTTGTGCGATGTGATTTTCGCCGCCGAGGAGGCTCACTTCGCCGATCCGCACGTGCGCGTCGGCATCGTCGCGGGTGACGGCGGCGCGGCGATCTGGCCGCTCCTCGTCGGACCGGCGCGCGCGAAGCAGTTTCTTCTCACCGGCGATGCGGTCCCGGCGCGCGAGGCGGAGCGGATCGGCCTCGTCAACTTCGTCGTGCCCGCCGCGGAGCTCGAGGAAAAATCGCTCGCCTTCGCCCGGCGGCTCGCGGCGGGTGCGCCCCTGGCGCTTCGCTACACGAAGCTCGCGGTGAACAAGCTCGTCAAGGATGCCGTCAATACGGCATTCGACGTTTCGACGGCTCTCGAGATCGCGACCTTCAAGAGCGAGGATCACCGGGAGGCGCTGTCGGCCTTGCGGGAGAAGCGCTCACCGCGCTTCCGGGGCCGTTGAATTCGCCGTCCGGGCGGTTTGCGGCAGCTCCCGCCGGGAGATAACACCGTGGCGGTCGTCTCGCTGGGAGAGGCGCATCCGGAAAGGATAAAAATTGTGCAGAAGCTCATCATCGCCCTCGCAGCGGCGGCTCTCCTGCCGGCTCGCTTCGCGGCTGCAGCCGACGTCAAGATGGAGACCGAGGATCAGAAGACGCTGTATGCCCTCGGCGTCGCGATCAGCGCCAATCTCGCCGCTTTCGACCTGAGCGAGGACGAAGTCGTCCTCGTGCAGCAGGGCCTCGCGGACGGCGTCCTCGGCAAGGAGCCGAAGGTCGACATGAACGCGCAGCGCACGAAGTTCCAGCAGCTCGCACAGACGCGCCAGAAGGCGGCGGCCGAGGAGGAGAAGGCGAAGAGCAAGGACTTCCTCGAGAAGGCGGCGAAGGAAGAGAACGCCGTCAAGTCGAGCTCGGGCCTGGTCTACCGCGAGATGAAGGCCGGAACGGGCGAGTCGCCGAAGGCGACGGACCGCGTGACGGTGCACTACCACGGCACGCTGACGGACGGCACGGTGTTCGACAGCTCGGTCGAGCGGGGCGAGCCGGCGACGTTCCCGCTGAACGGCGTGATCCCCTGCTGGACCGAGGGCGTCCAGAAGATGAAGAAGGGCGGCAAGGCGAAGCTGACCTGCCCGTCGGACATCGCCTACGGCGACCGCGGCACGCCGCCGAAGATCAAGCCGGGCTCGACGCTCGTGTTCGACGTCGAGCTGCTCGAGATCGCCGAGGGCAAGCCGGCTGCAGCTCCGGGTGCGCCGGGTGCAGCGGGCGGCGCGACGGGCGGCGCAGCCGGGACGAAGCCGCCGGGCCATCCCTGATTTGAACTGACGCTCTGACCTCCGACGCGACTCGGCGCGGGCGGGCGAGACTGTGCTCCATCTGGCATCTCGTACCGACCCGCGCTGGGTCGCTCGCGTGTCGGTCGATCTCGACGAGCTCCTGATCGATCACGCGCACTGCGAGAAGAAGGCGGCGTCGACGGCGGTCAGCCTTCTGTTTCGCTACCCCGAGCGGGGGGTCCTCCTCGCGCCCTTGTCTTCGCTTGCGCGGGAGGAGCTTGCTCACTTCGAGCTTCTGCTGTCGCACCTCGAGCGTCGCGGCGTCGCCTTCCGCCGCCTCCGGCCGAGCCCGTACGCGGGCAAGCTCCTGAGCGCCGTGCGACCCGAGGAGCCCTCGAGACTCCTCGACACGCTTCTCTGCCTGTCGCTGATCGAGGCGCGGAGCTGCGAGAGGATGCAGCTTCTCGCGGAGGGGTTGGCGGATTCCTCGCTGCGTGGGCTGTACGAGGAGTTGCTCGCGAGCGAGGCGCGGCATCATCGGACGTATGTGGAACTGGCGGAGGAGATCGGTTCTTTGGCTTCGGTTCGTTCGAGATTGGAAGAGCTCGCAGGGTGGGAGGCGGCGGTTCTCGCCGGAGTTCCGAAGATGGCGAGGATGCACGCGTGAGGGCTTCGAGCTCGCGTTGCGATGGTTGGTTCGTTCTCGCGTTTGGCGGCTAGGGGCTGTGTTCTCCGCTCTTGTTCTTCTTTTCGCGCTTTGGAGAAGCAGCGCCCGATTCAAGTTCTCTCTTAATATTTTTTCTTGACTTTGATCCTGCGGTAGCGTAGTCTCGCGGCATGCGTCAGAGACTCTCCGCGCAGCTCACCTTCGATGAGCTTCGGTTGCGCTCTGGGTGGGGCGGACCGCGCAAGGGTGCGGGTCGGCCGTCTTCTCCGCGAGCGCGCGTGCAGCATCGCTCTCGCGGCCGGCTCTCGAGCGCCTGCCCTGCACACGTCACGCTGCGGGTTCGCCGTGGGCTTCCGAGCCTTCGTTCGCGACCGCTGGTGCGGGAGTTCCAGCGGAGCCTGCGCGTCGGATGCGAGCGCGGTGACTTCCGCGTCTTGCACTACTCCCTGCAGCGCGATCACGCGCATCTCCTCGTCGAGGCCGATTCGCAGACTGCTCTCGCGCGCGGGATGAAGTCCGTTGGCGCGCGGCTCGCACGCGCGATCAACCGCGTGTTTGCGCGCGCAGGCGCCGTTCTCGACGGGCGGTACCACCTCCACCTGCTGCGCACGCCGCGCGAGGTGCGGAACGCGCTCGCGTACGTATTGCTCAACGCGCGGAAGCACTGGCGGCAGAGATTCGGCATCGCACCGCCTCCGCGAATCGACGAAGCCTCCTCTGCCAGATGGTTCGACGGATGGAATCTCGTCTTCGCGGTACCCCGCGGAGAACGAGAGGTCGCAGAGGCGCAGACCTGGCTCGTGCACGTCGGCTGGCGACGGCACGGGCTCGTCGATCTCGACGAGATGCCCGCACGCTGAACCGTCTCAAGCGCGCACGGCGGCCGCCGTCGCGCGCCAACCCTCGCGCGCGCTCGGGTAGCGTGGCGTCCAGCCCGTCGCCGCCTTGAAGCGGGCGTCGCTCGCGCGGACGGAGCGCGTGAGGGACGTGGTGCGGCTGCCGAGCAACAATGCGAGGCGGCCGGGGAAGCGGATCCACGCGCTCCTCGCTGTGCGCCGCGCCCGGGCCGTAGAACCATCCGAAGCGGAGCACGACGCCGACACCGCCCGCGGCGGCGAACCTTCTCGCGCTCGCTTCCGCGGCGAGGTTCGGGCGCACCATCGGATAGTCGTCCGCCGGTACCGCCTCGTCGATCCACGTCGCTCGATCAGCGCCGGAACCGCCCAGCGGCCGATCGCCCCCGTCCCACCCGTGACGAAGACGTTCACCTGCGCACGGCGTCAAGAAGAAGCGCGCAGCCGCGGCGCCGCGCGCCCCGACACGAGCGGCAGGTCGAGATACGTCTTGATCCCCGGCTCCGCGCGACACACGTACGGAATCGCGTTCACGCAGTGCATCGCCGTCGCGACGATGCCGCGGTTCCGCTCGAGCCCGGACTGCACCGACTCGGGATGCAAGCCGTGGAACGTCACGTGCACGGGCGGATCGCCGGTCACCTCGACCTCGAAGCGCTCGCCCTCCGGCCCGAACGTCCACGCCGGGTCGAGGCTCGCCTCGCCCATCAGCCAGTTGACCCGCGCCGTCACCACCGGCTCCCCGCGCACCGCACCCTGCCACGTGAAGCGCTGCGCCGCGACGTGCCCCGGTGGAATCGTGCCGATCGGCGATTCGATCGGCGCCGTCGCCACCGCCGTCTCGTGTACCGCACGCTTCTCCCGATCGAGCTCGACGCCGAGCCCCGCGGCGACCATGTCGATCGACTGCAGGAACCCAAAGCCGAGGAGCTTCAGCATCGGGCTCTTCGCAGCCTCCGCCGGCGTCTTCCCGAAGAGCATCACGTCGCGCACCACGTTCACGGCCGAGTACGTGCGGATGTCGGAGAACTCCTCCGCGCGGACGTGCGTGATCTCCCCCGACAGCGCCGAGACCAACAACGGGAACCGCTCCGTGATCCCGCCGGGATGGATGCCGGTCCCGTGCAGGGTCGCGTTGCCCGCGCGGCACGCCTCCTCGACCTCGCCGACGTCGAGGCTCGCGAACGGGTAGAACCAGCCGAGCGGCGTCACGACGTTCTTCCCGGACGCGAGCATGGCGACGACGTCTGCCGGCCGCGCGAGGAGCGGGCTGTAAAGCACGCAATCGGCGTCCATCCGGAGAAGCGCTTCCGCGTCGTTCGTCGCGCGCACGCCGATCGGACCGATCCCGGCGATCTCGCCGGCGTCGCGGCCCGCCTTGCCCGGGTCGTGCACCCAGCAGCCGACGATCTCGAGCTCCGGATGCGCCGCGATGCCCTGGATCGCCGCTCGACCGACGCCGCCGGTCGCCCACTGGATCACGCGATGCTTCATGCCGCTCACCAGATCGCAGCACCGCGCGCGTTTCAAGCGCCCGCCCGGCTGGTATACGACCGCGGCGGCCATGGAAAACGCGCTTCTCCGCGGAGTGGCGTGGGCGAGCGCGTCCGCGCTCGGCTCCGCGGCATTCATGATCCCGTGGAAGCTCGCAACGCTGCACGGCGAGCCGAAGGACCTCGTGCTCGTGCTGCTGCTCAGCGCGGCGATCTTCAACACGATCGCGCTGCCGCTTTCGCGACGAAGCGAGATCCGTCGCTGGTCCGCGAAGGCGGTCTGGATCTCGATCGGACTCGCGTTCGTGACGCTTCTCGGCAACGAGGCGAGCGCGGCCGCGATCTCCCGCATCTCGGGACCGCTCCTGAGCGTGCTGCAGCGCTTCGAGGTGGTGATCGTCGGCCTTCTCGCCTGGCTCGTTCTCGCCGAGCGCCCGAGCCTCGGCTTCTGGATCGGCGCGGCGCTCGCTTCGCTCGGCGTCCTGCTCACGCAGGGCGGGGCGAGCGCTCCGGCGCACGTCTCCGGGATCCTCTATGCGCTTCTCGCCGCGGCTTCGTTCGCGGGGATGGCGGTGCTGACGCGGCGGTTCATCGAGGACATCGAGCCGATGGGTGTGAACGCGCTCCGCTTGTGGCTCTCGGTCCTCTGCTGGGTCGCGTATCACGGCGAGCTGCCGGCGATCTGGCGCCTGCCGCCGACCCTGATCGCCTACGGCGCGCTCGCCGCGCTCGTCGGGCCGTTCCTCGGGCGCCTCTTCTTCATGTACGCGCTCCGTCACGTCGAGGCGCGGATCGCGGCCCTCTGCGTCCTCCTCGCTCCGCCGGGAACGCTCGCCCTCTCGTGGGCGATCCTCGGCGACATACCGACGCCGACCGAGATCCTCGGTGGCGCGGTGATCCTCGTCGGCGTCGCGATCCCGATCGCGGAATCGGGGCGACGGCGATACGCGGAGCGCTCGCGTGCGGCGGCGTAGTCGGAGGCTGGGAACGTGGCCCAAGACGCGATCCCTCCGCGCGCGTAGCGCGCGGCCGAGCGGCAGCGAGCGGCGTGAGGAGGCGCAGCTCAGGCTTTGCCGCGTGGAGGAGAGGGGCGGCGCCCTTCTCCGTACTCTAAGAGCTCTTCGCGCGCCCCGTACGTTCGGCGTCGTAGCCCGGAAGCGTCGCAACCGAGGAGCGGAACGCCTCGGTGCGGATCGCGTCGACGAGCGCCCTTCCCGCCTCGCTCTCGGCGAAGTCGCCGCGGAGGACGAGATCGAGATCCTCGCGCGCGACGGGGACGAAGTCGACGCCGAGCATCGTCGCGCAAGCGCGCGTCGCGAGGCCGACGTCCGCGAGACCGCTCCGTACGGCGCCCGCGATCGCCGCGGAGGACGTCTCCGCGCGCTCCCAGCCCGCGACGCGGCTCGTCTCGACGTTCTCGCGCGCGAGCAGCGCCTCGAGGAACGCGCGCGTTCCGGAGCCTGGCGGGCGGTTGAGGAAGCGCACCTCCTCGCGCGTCAAGTCATGGACGCCGGAGAAACGAAGCGGGTTTTCGGGAGCGACGACCCAGCCGAGCTCGCGCGAAGCGACGTGGACGATCGAGACGCTCGTGTCGCCGAGCGCACCATCGAAAGCGGAGCGATCCGTGGGGCCGCCCGCCGGGGCGAGGACGCTCACGGCGGCGACGTGCGCCTGTCCGCGCGCGATCGCCTGCAATCCGGCGAAGCTTCCGAGAGCGCTCGTCGCGAGCTTGAACCTCGGGCTCACCGCACGAAGGTGGTCCTCGAGGAGCGCGAGAGCGGGATCGTTCCCCGCTACGACGATCGTGCCGAGGACATCCTCGAGCGGACGCAGCAGCTCGACGTCGACCTCGGATTCCGGCTCGAGGAGGTCGACGTCCGCGGGAACGCGCACGAGCCCGTCGGCACGCGTGATCGTCGTGATCGCGCCGGCGCCGCGCGCGAGCGGCCGCGCGATCAGGCGTCCCGCGACCTCGCCGAGCGCGACGCGCACGAGCTCCTCCTGGCCTGGTCGCGAAGCGAGGAGGCTCGGCAGGACGGCGCGGATCGAGGGCGCGATCGGCGTCGCCGCGCCGGCGAGGTGCGCGAGAAGCGGTGCCAGCAGCTCGCGACAGACGACCACCGCAGACACGGGATAGCCCGGTACGCCGATCGCGACGCGCGCCCGCCCCGAGCCCGCCGCGTCGTTCTGCGACGGCGCGATCGTGGCGAGGATCGCGGGCCGTCCCGGCATCACGTCGATGCCGTGCGCGAGGATCTCGCCGAAGCCGGAAAGCGCCGCCGGCGTGAAGTCGTGCTCTCCCGCCGACGAGCCCGCGATGACACAGACCACGTCCGCCGCCGAGATCGCCTCGGCGAGACGCGCGCGGATCGCCCCGAGATCGTCGCGGACCGGCGCGAGGCGGATGGGCTCGCCGCCCCACTGCCGCACGAGGGCGGCGATCATCCGCGAGTTGAACTCGACGATGCGGCCGGGCGCGAGCGGCGCGCCCGGCTCGATCAGCTCGTCGCCCGTCGGCACGATCGCGACGACCGGAAGCGGACGGACGGCGATCTCGCCGACGCCTGCCGCGAGGAGCGCGCCGACGTCATACGGACGGACGCGATGCCCGCGCGGCAGGAGCGACTCGCTCGCGCCGACGTCCTCGCCGACGCGGCGGACGTGCTGTCCGCACGGCGCCGAAGCGCGAACCGCGATCCGGTCGGGCCGCGAGCGTCCGACCGTCGCCTGCCCTTCTGCGGCATGGACCTTCTCGACCATCACCACCGCGCTCGCCCACGGCGGAAGCGCGTTGCCCGTGTCGACCCACGTGAAGGGCCGCACCGTCTCGTCGGGCGTGCCGAGCTCGAAGACGACCGGCGTGGCCTCGCTCGCGGCGCGGGTGTCCTCGGCGCGGACGGCGATCCCGTCCATCGCCGCGCCCGCGTAGTGCGGGACGGAGCTTCGCGCGAAGACCGGCTCTGCCGTGACGCGGTCGACGGCGTCCTCGACGCGAACCACCTCGCACGACGCGAGACGGCCGGCGGCCGCGAGAAGCCGTGCACGCGAAGCTTCGAGCGAGCGCTGGCTCAGAGACCGCCTCCGCGCGCCGGCGCTCTCACACTTCGATCCGCGCGTGCTCGAGACACGGAAGCCCGCGCCGCACCGCTTCCAGGTGCTCGAGGTCGACCTCCGCGACGATCGCGCACTCCGTGTCCGCGGCGCTCGCGAGCACCGTCCCCCACGGGTCGACGATCGCGGAGCCGCCCCACACGGGCGGACCGTGCGTCACGGGGCCGATCTGGTCTGGAGCGATCACATACGCGAGGTTCTCGATCGCTCGTGCGCGCACGAGGATCTCCCAGTGGGCCGCACCCGTCGGATGCGTGAAGGCGGCGGGGACGCAGAGGATCTTCGCACCCGCACGCGTCAAGCGCCGGTAGAGCTCGGGGAAGCGCACGTCGTAGCAGATCGAGAGGCCGACGCGGCCGACGGGCGTGTCGACGCAAGCCGTCTCGCCGCCGGCCGCCATCCGGCTCGACTCGCGCACCTCGACGCGGCCCGGGATCGAGACGTCGAAGAGATGCATCTTGCGATAGACGCCGAGCGGGCCGCCGTCGGGTCCGAGCACGAGGCTCGTGTTGAACGGAAGGCTTCCTTCGACGCTCTCGAGAAAGGAGCCGGCGACGATCGTCACCTGGTGGTTGCGAGCGACTTCCGCGATGCGACGCATCGACGGCCCGTCCACGGGCTCGGCGGCCTCGGCGTCGCGCTCCGGCGGACCGCGCCAGAGGAACATCTCGGGCAGGACGATCAGGCGAGCGCCGCGCCCCGCGGCCTCGCCGATCCAGTGCGCGGCGGCTTCGAGGTTCCGGTCCTTGTCGTCCGTCACGCGCATCTGCACGCAACCGACGAGGAAGCGAGAGCCCGGCGGGGCCATGCCCCCGGCTACCCTCGCGCCGATGCGCGCGCAAGCGGTCGTCACGTCCGCGCTTGAGCGCGGGTCAAGCCGCTTCCGTCTCGATCACCTTGACGAGGAGCGCGTGTCCGTCGCAGCGGAGGCCCGCCTGCGTGCCGATCGGCTCGGCGCTCCTCGGATCGTGATCGGAAACGACGGGGAGACCGAGCTCGCACGGCTCCGGCAAAACCGCGTCGAATCCGACGCCGCCTGACGCCCTCACGACCTCCGCTCTGCGATCGCGTCCGCCCGAGCGCGCGCGATTCGCGAGATGCGCCGCGCATGCGACCTCAAGTTTCTCGCGGAACGACTCGACCTGGGCTCGAGGCATGAGCGTCGGAGAGCTCCCGCGGAATGGGAGCCCCCCGCGCTCGAGAACAGGCCGGGGCCGGCACGGATCGCTGGCACCACGAGCCCATGGAGGAAAGCATGGCTCTCAATATCTTCACGAACGTTCCATCCCTCAACGCGCAGCGACACCTCGCGAACTCGACGCAGTCGTTGACCAAGTCGCTCGAGCGTCTCGCGACGGGTCTGCGCATCAACGCGGCTTCGGACGACGCCGCCGGTCTCGCGATCGCCGACCGGCTGCGCGCCGACGTGCGCATCGCGAGCCAGGCGATCCGCAACGCGAACGACGGCGTCAGCGCGATCAGCCTCGGTGAGAAGGCCCTCGGCAAGGTCGGCGAGATTCTGACCCGTCTTTCCGAGCTCGCGTCGCAGTCGGCCTCGGGCACGGTCACAGATACGCAGCGGAGCGCGATCTCGACGGAGTTCGTCGCCCTCGTGTCCGAAGTCGATCGAATCTCGAACACCACGACGTTCAACGGCGTGAACCTGCTTTCGGGGGGCACGACCGTGGACCTCCAGGTGGGTATCGACGGCACGACGAACAGCCGCATCTCGTTCACCACGGTGGACGGGTCGTCGAGCGGCGTCGGCTTGACGAACGTCGCGGTCTCGACCGCGGCTTCCGCCCAGTCGGCCCTCGGAGCGATCGGCTCCGCGATCGCCACCGTCGCGCAGCGCCGCGGCAACCTGGGCGCCGTCGAGAGCCGTCTCTCGACCGCGATCCAGAACCTGCGCGTCGCGCGGGAGAACTTCGCGGCCGCCGAGTCGCGCATCCGTGACGCGGACATCGCCGAGGAGACCGCTAGCCTGACCCGTAACACCATCCTGCAGCAGGCGGGCGTCGCCATCCTGGCCCAGGCCAACCAGCAGCCCTCGCTCGCTCTCCAGCTCCTCCGTTAGCCGCAGCCTCCTCACGCCGGGGGGCACGCTCCCCGGCGTGAGGACGGAGGCGAAAGATGAGAATCCAGCCAGTCGAGCCGACCGCCGTCGCCAACGCTCAACGGAGCAGCACGCCGAGCCGCGCGACGGAGCCTTCGACGGAGCAGCCCGAGCCGGTACGGGAGCCAGCCCCGGTGGAAGACACGCCGAAAGCCGAGACCAAGCCGCCTCCGCCGCCACCGGAGTTCCCCTTGCACGAGCTGTCCATTCGCCACGACGCCGACATCCATCGCCTCGTCGTTCAAGTCATCAACTCGCAGACGCGCGAGGTCGTACGACAGATCCCATCCGAGCGCTTCGTGCGCGCGCTCAAGAGCCTCGAGAGCGCGAAGGGTCTCTTCGTCGACGGGGAGGGCTGAGTGGCGACGATCAGCATCGGTGGGCTCGCGACCGGTCTCGACACGAACGCGATCATGAGCCAGCTCGTCGCTCTCGAGCGGCGGCGCGCGGTCGACCTCCTGCGCGTCGAGCAGAGCACGGCGGAGAGCCGACAGACCGCGCTCGCGGCGTTCAGCGGCAAGCTCGCCACCGTGCTCTCCGCCGTTGACAAGCTGCGCGACCCGACGAGCGCCGTCGCGCGCACCGCGACGACGAGCGATGCCGACGTCCTCGGTGCTTCGGCGGGAACCGGCGCCCAGAACGGCTCGACCGAAATCACGGTCCACCAGCTCGCCCGCGCTTCGATCGCGACGTCCGCGACCGCGAAGAGCAGCGCCTCCGCGACGGTCGCGGCCTCCGCCGGAACGTTCTCCTTCCAGGTCGGAGACGGCGACGTCCAGTCGATCTCGATCGACGCGACGACGACGCTCGAGGGCCTCGCCGGCGCGATCAACGGCCTCGGTGCCGGCGCGAGCGCGACGGTCGTCAATCTCGGTACGGGCGCTTCACCCGACTACCGCCTCCGCGTCGCCAGCAGCGAGACGGGCTCGTCGAACGCGATCACGATCGTCGACGACGACACGGACCTCGGCGTGGCGGTGACGCAGACGGCGCTCGATGCGAGCTTCAGCGTCCGCGGCTTCGCGACGCCGTTCACGCGCGAGAGCAACGTCGTCAACGACGTCATCCCGGGCGTGACGCTCTCTCTCCGCGACGCCGGCGGTCCCGCGACAGTCGTCGTCTCGACCGACGCCGACGCCGTCCACAAGAGCGTCGAGTCGGTCGTCAACGCGTTCAACGACCTCGTCGCCTTCGTGAATCAGCAGAGCCAGGTGACGCAGGACACGGGCTCGGACGACCGCGACGTCATCGCCGGCCCGCTCGCGTTCGACGGCACGGTACGCGGCATCCTCCAGAGCCTGCGGACGAGCTTGACGGGCGCGCTCGGCGAGGACGAGACCTCCGGAGACTTCTCTCTTCTCGCGGAGGTCGGCGTCACGTCGACGCGCGACGGCACGCTCACGCTCGATCGATCGAAGCTCGAAGCCGCCCTCGCCTCCGACGAGGCAGGCGTGTCGGAGCTCTTCGGTGGCGCGGCGAGCGGCGGCGTCTTCGACCGGGTCCACGACTACCTGACCAGCCTGAACCAGGCAGGCGGGATCCTGGAGGTTCGCACCCGAAGCGCCGCGGCAGCCGTCGACGACCTGCAAGACCGGATCGACGCCGGCGAGCGCCAGGTCGCCGCGTTCGAGCAGAACCTTCGCGAGACCTTCACGAACCTCGAGCTCCTCGTGAGCCGACTGCAGTCGCAAAGCTCCTTTCTTCTGAGCGCCCTTGGGGGATCCACTCGATGATCACGTTTCAGCAGAACACCGCGAGCCGCTATCAGCAGGTCCAGTTCGACACCGCCGACCGCGGTCGGATCCTCCTGATGATGTTCGACGGAGCCTTGCGGTTCTTGACGCAAGCGGAAGCGGGCCTTCGCGAGGACCGGCTCGACCAGTTCGCGACGTCGCTCGCACGCGCACAAGCGGTGGTCGCCGAGCTGCTGCACACGCTCGACCACAAGGCGGGCGGACAGGTCGCCGTCGACCTCGAGCGCCTCTACCGCTTCATGCTCGACCACCTGGTGGAAGCGAACCTGCGCAAGAGCGCCGTGCACGTCTCCCAGGTGCGCGGCGTTCTCTCGATCATCAGCGACGCCTTCCACGAGATCGTCGCGCGCGCCCCGGAGCCGATGCGAGCCCTCGATGCGGCGTGACGTGCCGGAGCTCTCGCGGAGCCACGAAGCGCTCGTGCTGTGGCAGCGCCTCGACGCGACGTATGACGAGATCGCTCGCGCCCTCGAAGGAGCGATCGATCGCGATCTCACCGAGCTCCTCGGGCGGGTCTCCGTCCTCGAGCAGCAGCTCGCGCCGCTGGTGCGCGAGATCGCCGCGCTCCGCGCGCGGCACGAGGAAACGGATCCGGCCTTGGCCGCCGTGTGGTGCGAGATCGACGCTCTCGTGGCGTCGCTCGTCGATCGGCAGCCGACGCTCGTACGCGCGGCGGTCGCCGCACGCGCTCGGATCGCCGAGAAGCTCGTCGAGCTGAACACGGCGAAGGCGCAGCTCCACGGCTACGGCGTGCACGGCGGTCGCCCGACCGCGTTCGCCACGCGCTACGCCTGACGCGACCGCCTTCCGCGCGACGCCGGCAGAAACTTCCCCCGTCGGAAGCGACGGCCCGGTCGCACGCCGCCGCAGGGCCGCAGACCCTGCAGTTCCCCTCACGCGCCGTCGCCCGCCGATGGCACCCGGGTTGCTGGACTGGAAGCTGCGATGGACGGCGGCGGATTCTTCGAGCGGAACTGCTCCGTTCTACGCGCGCGATCCCCGAGCCTCGTGGAACGGATCGCAGCCGAACCCGTGACGTCCGGCTACGAGGTCGGACGAGCCGGGAGCGGCGATCCGCTCCTCGCCGTGCACGGGCAGGCGCTGCACAACACCGTCGACCCGCGCGCGGACGGAGCACGCTGGGCGCGAACCGCGCTCGACCGACTCGAAGCGGCGGACGCCGAGCGCGCGATCGTCGTCGGCCTCGGGCTCGGCTATCACGTCGAAGCGCTCGCGGACCGCTTCCCGGGCGCGATCGAGATCGTCGAGCCGGACCTCCGCCTCTGGCGGGTCGCTCTCGAGTCGCGGGATCTCGAGAAGGTCCTCGCCCGCGTCGTCTCGAGCGACGCGTCGGAGCCGCCGTCCACCGCCACGCCGAGCTCTTCGCTGCGCACGCGCGTTCTCCCGCACCAGCCATCGCTCCTCCGCACCGACGGGATCCACCGCCGTGTCTACGAGGAGACGCTCGCACGCGCTTCTTCCAGCGGTTTGCAGTTGCGCTTCCTCGTAGTTCCGCCGATGGCGGGAGGATCGCTGCCGATCGCAGGCTACGCCGCGCGTGCGCTCCGTCGCCTCGGCCACGAGGTTCGCCTCCTCGACCTCGCCGACTTCCGCGAGAGCCTCCGATTGCTGGAGCGCTTCGGCGCGAAGCCCGCGACGCGCGCGCGTCTCGAAGGCGCGCTGTGCGCCGTTCTCGGCCAGGGCATCGCCGCCGCCGCCGAGGCGTTCGCTCCCGACGTGGTCCTGGCGCTCGCCCAGGCGCCGCTCGATGCCGCCGCGCTCGAAGCGATCGGACGCACGGGCGCCTTGCGCGCGCTCTGGTTCGTCGAGGACTTCCGGCGCTTCACCTACTGGCGCGAGGTTGCCGCCCACTACGATCACGTCTTCACGATCCAGACCGAGCAATGCTTCGAGGCGATCTCGAGCGCCTCGGCAGTACGACTCTCGTACCTTCCGTGCGCGTTCGATCCCGCGGTGCATCGCCCGCTCGAGCTCTCGCCCGCGGAGCGAAGCGCGTACGGGAGCGACGTGTCGTTCGTCGGCGCGGGCTACCACAACCGGCGGCGCGCGCTCCTTCGCTTTCTCGACCAGGACTTCCGCATCTGGGGGAGCGAATGGGAGGGTGCCTCGCGCCTCGAGCGCGTCGTCCAGCGGAGCTCCGCGCGCATCTCGACCGAGGAGTCGGTGCAGATCTTCAACGCGACCGCGGTCAACCTGAACCTGCACTCGTCGACCTATCACGACGACGTCGATCCGAACGGCGACTTCGTCAATCCAAGGACCTTCGAGCTCGCCGGCTGCGGCGCGTTCCAGCTCGTCGACCGCCGCCGGCTGCTTCCCGAGCTGCTCCGGCCCGGCGAAGAGGTGATCGTCGCCGATTCCGCGGCGGAGATGCGCGAGCTGGCGGTCCATTTCCTCGCGCGGCCGGCGGAGAGGGAGGCGATCGCGCGAAACGCCCGCGAGCGCGCCCTCGCCGAGCACACCTACGAGCATCGCATGCAGGCGCTCGTCGCGGCGCTCGTCGCGCACGCGCCGGATCGGGTGTACGAGCGGAGACGACCTCCGACGTTCGGCGATCTCGCGAAGAGCGAGTCCGGTCCTCTCGCCGCCCTCTTGCGCCGCTTTCCGGCCGATGCGCCGTTCGCGCTCGACCCGATCGTCGAGCGGATCATGCGCCGCGACGGACGGGTCGACGAGGAAGAGGCGATCTTCCTCTTCCTGCACCAGTTCCAGGAGCTCTATCTCGGGGAGGCGCGCACGTGAGGGTCGAGCGCATCCTCATCGTCAACCTGACGCGCCTCGGCGACCTGCTGCAGACCTCGCCGACCGTGGCCGGATTGCGCGCGGCCCACCCCGACGCGACCATCACGCTCGTCGCGGAGAAGAACTTCGCGGAGGTGTGCGAGTCGATCCCCGGCGTCGACGAGGTCTACGTCCTCGACCTCGACCGGGTCGGACGGCTGCTGCTCGACGGCGGAGAGCGGCTGCACGAGGCCTTCGTCCACGTGCGCGAGGTCGTGCACGACCTGCGCGCGAGGCGCTTCGACCTCGCCTTGAACTTCTCGAGCTCGCGGATGAGCGCCGTGTTCCTCGGTCTTCTCGGCGTACCCGACGTGCGCGGCTGGTCGATGACCCCGGACGGCTTCCGCACGATCCTGCATCCGTGGGCGAAGCTGTTCGCGGCCTCGTGCCTGAATCGGCGCTTCGCCTCCTTCAACCTGGTCGACTGCTACCGCGGCGTGGCCGGCTGCCTGTCGCACCCGACGCGGAGCTTGCTCTACAGGGTCGGCGACGAAGCACGCTCCGCGATCACGGATCGGCTCCGCGCCGCGATGCCGACGGCCGACCGGCCGCTCGTGTCCCTTCAGCTCGGTGCGAGCCAGCCCATCCGCCGGTGGCCGAGTGAGTCCTTCGCCGCGCTCGCGCGCACGCTCGTGGCCGACGGCTTCGACGTCGCCCTCGTCGGCGGTCCCGGCGAGCGCGACCTCGCGGAGTCCGTGCGCCAGGCGAGCGGTGGAGCTGCCGCACGCATCGTCGACCTCTCGGGTCGTACCTCCCTCGCCGAGCTTGCCGCACTGCTCGAGCGAAGCGCGCTCCTCGTCACCGGCGACACCGGCCCGATGCACCTCGCCGCCGCGGTTTCGACGCCGATCGTCGGCCTCTTCTTCGGTCCGGCGCTGCCGTTCGACACCGGGCCCTACGGCGAGGATCACGTCCTCGCGCACGCGCGCGTCGCCTGCGCGCCGTGCGAGCACTCGGTGCGGTGCCTCGATCCCTTCTGTCGCGGCACGATCCGACCGGAGCTGATCGCGGCGGTCGTCCGCGCGCGCCTCGCCGGGGACTGGGACGCGATCGCGGACGCGGCGCGGGGCGTGGCACCCGTGCGCCTCTATCGGTCGGGCTTCGACGCGCACGGTCTATTCGAGTGCCGCCCGATCGGCGCGGTCCCGCCGGCGCACGAGGACGTCGTGCGCGAAGCGTATCGCGCGCTCTGGTTGACGCTGCTCGAAGGGACCCCGCCTCCTTCACTGCAGGGCCCGGAGGTCGACCTCGCTCCGTTCCGCGCCCTCGCGGCCCTCGCGCGCGCCGGAGGCGAGCTGTCGCAGCGGCTGGAACGGGCGACACGAGTAGAAGCGTCGTCGCTCGATGTCGTGGAGGAGATCGGCCGCGAGATCGAAGCGCTCGATCGCGCGATCGCGGAGCACGGCTCGGTCCACCCCGACGTGACCTTGCTGACACAGATGTTCGCCTTCGAGAAGGAAAGCCTGCCGGGCGCCGCCCTCGACGTCCTGGCGAGCGAGACGGCCCGACTGTACCGCGGCCTCCGCCAGTCCACCGAGCTCATCCAGGCGATGCTCGGGCGGCGGGAGGTCCCAGAGGAGTGGTTCGATGCGAGTCTTCATCAATGAACGCGAGGTCGCTGCCGTCACCGTCGGCCGCGAGTCGATCGGCGAGGTCGTCGAGGCGCTCGCCGTCCACGTCGATCCGAGCGAGATCGTCGTCGAGGTCGCCCTCGACGAAGTGGTCTTCTCCGCGGGGGACGCGGCCGGCTACGCCGCGCGCCCGGCGGCCGGCGTCGATCGGCTCGCCCTGATCACGCGCAGCATCCCGGCGCTCGTCGACGAGCTGCGCGAGGAGGTCCGCCACGCACTCGCCCACATCACGGCGAAGTTCGAAGCGGTGGTTTCCGGGTTCGCTCGGGGCGAGTCGAGCGCGGCTCACCACGTGCTCGCCGCGGCTCTCGAGGAGCTGCACCTCGCCCTCGTCCTCGACCAGCGGACCGTCCAGCTCGCGGGCGTCCCGGCGTTGACGGCGGAGGACCAGATCGCACCTCTCGCCGAGGCTCTGCTGGCCGCACAGAGCCGCCGCAACGTCGCCGAGACGAGCGCCCTCATCGGCGAGCGGCTCGTGCCTCTGCTGCGCACCTGGTCGGCGGCGGCCGCCGCGCCGGCGATCGAGCGTGCTCGTGCGAACCGCGGATCGGAGTGTTCCGACAATTCGCATGAAAATCTTTTGGGACTCGTTTTGGCAAGCCGGGTGCAAGCTCCCCTGGGGGACTCACGGTAACCCCTACGGAACGTGGGCTTCGAGGCGTCTCGCCCATTCGCATGCAGGATCTTTTTTCCTAGTTTCGGCAGTGAGAGTGCAATATGTTGTCGATCGGTAAGTGAGCGTTCATGTCCCTGACGGTGCCACCTGTCAAAATCGCAACACGGGGACGCAATTCTAGGGAGCTTTTTGGCGCTCGCATCGCATCGGTGCGTGGCATCGAGCTTGCTGCGGTCGGCAAATTCTACACGCCTGCCGATCGCTCATGCTCCCTCGACCAAATCGATTCCACGCCTTCGCGGCTCTTCTGATCACGGTCGCGGCACCCGCCGCCGCTGCGACTCGTCTCGCTTCCGAGCCTCACTTCCTCCTTCTGTCCGATCGCGACCGCATCGTTCTGTTCACGGACGGTCCCGTGTCGGGCGCCGTCGCGGAGCGCGAGGCGAATGGGAGCTTCGAGGTCGTCGTTCCCGGCGTCGAGATCGACGCGAAGCTCGCGGGCCGGGTGTTCGACGACGCCGCCTCGGGTGGAGACGGGACGACGCGCGTGCGCTTCGTCGGGACGCAGCGCGGAGATGCGCGGGTCGCGGTCGAGAGTCGCACGCCGGTGCGGCGAGTCCACGCCTATGCGGCAGCCAAGCCGCCTCGGCTGATGATCGAGCTGGTCCGGGAGAATGCGAGACCCGTCCGCCAGAACGCACGAGCGATTCCGTCGAAGCGGGCTCCTCCCGCGCGCAAGACGGCCCCCGCGACGCTCGATCCTCTACGAAACGATCCCTTTCCCGCGACGCAGCGCTCGCTCACGCCGAGCGAAGAGCCGGACGCGCCCTCCTGCGAAGCCGAGACCGGAGATCCGCCGCGCCCTGCCGAAAGCGCGTCCCAGACCGCGGCTGGCACCGCCGCGATCGAGTCCGCGGCCACGCGAGGCACGGCGAGCACGTCCGAAGCGCCTCGCGCGACGGGTCCCCTGCTCTGCCGCTGGCGACGCGTCGGCGGCGTGCCCTACTGCGCGCCCAATCCGGAGGCGCCCGAGTACGCCGCGATGGGCGTGGCCCACCTCGCCGGTCAGATCGACCGCGAGCGAACCGGACCCGAGCTGACGACGCCACCGCCGGGAGCGGCGGGCGCCTATCTCACCGCCGACGTCGAGCTGCTGCGACGCGCGCTCGACGGCTGGATCCTCCCCGTCGTGACGACGTACGAGCAGGCGCTTCGAGCGCATCCCGACTTCGCCGACAGTTCGCGCGCGCGCGCCAACATCGCCTTGATCCACCACGCGCTCGGATTCGAGCCGGAGCTCGAGATCGCGACGCGGCAGAAGTCGAATCCGGCGGCGCCGCTCGCGAGCGCTCTTCTCGCCGACCTTCGCCGCGAGCATCGCGAGTGCGACGCTGGTGCCTGCGACGAGCTCCTCGCCGTCGCGACGGCGGCCGGCGGATTCCCGAAATGCCTCTCCGCTCGCGTGACGGCGTCCCTCGCCGCGGACGCCGGCAAGCTCGACGAAGCACGGGAAAAGCTCGCCGCGCTCGAGCGCGTCTGTCCGCGCACGATCCTGGATGACTCCGGGACCGCGTGGCTCCGTACGCACGTCGAGCTCTCGAAAGGTGCGCCGGGTGAAGCGGTCCCACGCCTGCTCGCGCTCGTGCCGGAGGTTCCGCGGCGGGAGCGAGCGCTTCTCTTCACCGAGGTCGCGGAAGCACAGGTGGAGGCGAGCGACCCTCGAGCGGCACGAGCGACCTATCAGCGAATCGCCGACGGTGCGCTCGGGGCTCGAGTGATGCGTCTCGCAAGGGTGGCGCTCGCGGGATTGGACGCGCTCGACGGGGAGTTCCCCGCGATGGAGAGCCGTCTCGCGAAGGTCTCGCCCGACGCCGCAAATCGCGGCCGCGAGGAAGCGCATTTGGCGGGAGCGAAGCGACTGCTCCACGAAGGAAAGCCGACAGCGGCACTGGGCATGCTCAGCGAGCGCAGCCTCGATCCGACCCGTTTGCCCGCGCAGGACCAGATCCTGCTCGCGCAGAGCCTGCGACGGCTGGGCCTGCTCGACGAGGCCGAGCGCTGGCTCGGACGGCTCGACGAGAACGAGTCCGTCCGCCTGCCCGACGGCTTCTGGGAAGAGATCGGCGGCATTGCGATCGCGCGCGGCGATGCGAGCACGGCGCTCCTGGTCGCGGACCAGTGGATCGCGGAGCGCGCCGGCGCGACGCCGCCGCCCGCGCTCGCACTTCGCGCACGAGCGCTCGCCGCGCGCGGAGACGCGAAGGGCGCGGCCGAGGTCGTGACCAAGAACCTGGCCGCGCTGGACCCGGCAATGGCACGCGACGTGGCGCTCGAGCTCGCCGGAAAGCTGCGCTCGACGAGCCCCGAAGACGCTCTCGTCCTCGCGCGCGCGGCGATCGAAAGCCACGGCCAGCCGGAGCTCGCCGCCGACCGTCAAGCAGCGGCGTTGCGCACGGTCGCGGAAGCCGCCGAGGCGACCGGCCGCACCGACGATGCTCGCAACGCCTTCCTCGAGCTCGCACGCGACCACGGGACGGACCCGGTCGCGAAGGGAGCCGGCTACCGCGCCTCGCGGCTCATGGCCGCTTCCGGCGCGACTCCTCCGGCCGCGCCGAAGCCCGCGAAGCCCGACGTCGCGAAAGTCACCGCGCCAGCCGACGAGCGAGACGAGCTGCCGCGAAGAATGGTCGCCGCCGACGCGCTCTATGCCGAAGCCCTCGGCGACGTGGCTTCCTTAGAGCAGAACCCATGACGTACCAGGTCGCCGGAAAACCGGAGATCGCCGAGCTGCACGCCGCCTTCGAGGTGTTCACGGCGGCCACCGCGAGCCTCGAGCGCGAGTACCAGCTCCTGCGCGAGCAAGCGGAGGAGCTGCGGCGACAGCTCGCCGAAAAGCACGTCGCCCTGATGACGAGCCTCGAGCGGCAACGCCGTCTCGAGCTCCAGACTCTGCGCCAGAGCAAGCTCGCCGCGATGGGCGAGATGGCCGCGACTCTCGCGCACGAAGTTCGCAATCCGCTCGGAGGCATGGAGCTCTGCACGGGCCTCTTGATCGACGAGCTGCGAGAGCAGCCGAGCGGACGCCGGCTCGCCGAGCAGATCGCGCGCGGGATCCAGGACCTGAACCACCTCGTCGGCAACATGCTCGAGTACGGCCAGCTCCGCGAGCCCGTCTTCGCGCAGGTGAGCGTCGACGCGCTGATCGACGACTCCCTCGCGATGATCGGCCCCGCGCTCGAGACCGGCGTCGCGATCGAGCGCGTCGGCGGCCGCGACGTGCACTGGCGCATCGACCGCGGGCTTCTGACGCAGGTCCTCCTGAACCTGGTCCGGAACGCCGGCCAGGCGATGGGAGACCGGGGCACGCTCCGCATCGAGGTCGGGGCGGACGCACGCGAGCTCTGCATCGTCGTCGCCGACTCCGGGCCCGGCATTCCCGCTTCCGAGCGCGAGACGATCTTCGATTCGTTCTTCACCACCAAGCAACGCGGCACCGGGCTCGGGCTCGCGGTCGCTCGCGCTGCGGTCCTGGCGCACGCCGGCACGCTCGCTCTCGAGCCGAGCTCGGAAGGAGCGCGGTTCGTGATCCGCATCCCGGTCCGGCGTCCCGACGCGGGCGAGTCGAGGTAAGGGAAACATGGAAAGGATTCTGGTCGTCGATGACGAGCTCGGCATGCGCCTCGGGCTGAGCGAGGTCCTGGAACGAGCCGGCTTCGCGGTCACGGCCGTCGAGGACGGAGCTACCGCCCTCGACGCGCTCGCTGCGCAGCCGCACGCCGTGGTCATCAGCGACATGCGCATGCCCGGGATGAGCGGCGGCGAGCTGCTCGCCGCGGTACAGAGCCGCTACCCCGGCTTGCCGATGATCATGATGACCGCGTACGGAACCGTCGAGGACGCCGTCACCGCGATGAAGCGGGGCGCCCGCGAGTTCCTCGCGAAGCCCTTCTCTCCGCAGGACGTCCTGCACCTCGTTCGCGGGATCCTCGACGATCCGGAGCCGCGGGGCTCGACGCGCCGGGAAGACGGGATCGCGATGTCGCCGGCGATGCCCCCGCCCGGCGGTCGCATCGTCACGAATTCGCCGGTGATGGCGCGCGTCCTCCAGGTGGCGGAGGCGGTCGCGGCGAGCCGGTCCGCGGTGCTGATCGCGGGAGAGAGCGGAACTGGAAAGGAGCTTCTCGCGCGTCACATCCACACGGTCGGGCCGCGCTCGCACCACGCCTTCGTCGCGGTCAATTGTGCCGCGCTGCCGCGCGAGCTCCTCGAGAGCGAGCTCTTCGGCCACGAGCGCGGCGCTTTCACGGGTGCGGTGGTGCGCAAGCTCGGCAAGTTCGAGCTCGCCAACCGCGGCACGATCCTGCTCGACGAGATCAGCGAGATGGAGCCGCTGCTGCAGGCGAAGCTCTTGCGCGTCCTGCAGGAGTACGAGGTCGACCGCGTCGGCGGGAGCCGGCCCGTGTCGATCGACGTGCGCGTGATCGCGACCACGAACCGCGATCTCCGCGAGATGGTGGCTTCGGGCGCTTTCCGCCGCGACCTCTACTACCGGCTGCACGTCGTGCCGCTGACGCTTCCGCCGCTGCGCGAGCGGATCGAGGACATCGACGCGCTCACCGATCACTTCTGCGCGCGCTTCTCCGCCGGCCGAGCGGTGAACGTCGACGCGACGGCTCGCGCTCTCCTGCATCGACACCGCTGGCCCGGAAACGTGCGCGAGCTCGAGCACACGATCGAGCGCGCGGTCCTTCTCTCGAGCGGGTCCATGCTCGGCGCGGCCGACCTCCAGATCGACGAGGATCCCCTCGGGACCGAGCCCGCGAAGGAGACCTCGATTTCGCTCGCGGGCCGGACGGTCCACGAGGTCGAGCGCCAGCTCATCTTCGAGACGCTGCAGCGCACGAACAACAACCGCAGCCACGCGGCCCGGATGCTCGGGATCAGCGTCCGCACGTTGCGCAACAAGCTGGCCGAGTATCGCAGCAGCGGCCTGATGGAGCAGAGACCGTCGTGAGAGGCGGCAAGAACGACCTGGGCAGAACTTGCCGTGCGAGCGGCCAGTTTCGTCCGGCGAATCGGGCGCGCCGGCCTGCCGAGCGCAGCTCGGTTGGGAACGACGTTTGCTGTCTTCAGGTGTCGGGTCGGCGGCGTACGCGCCGCCGGTGAGGAGGAAGGACGCGATGCAAATCTTCGGGACCGTCGTGAGAGGGCTCGCCGACGCGCTCGGCATGCACGAGGCGCGGCACAACCTGATCACGGAGAACATCGCCAACGTCGAGACTCCGGGGTACCGCGCTCGCGACGTCGACTTCCGCGAGGCGCTCCAGGCCGCCTTCGCCGACGACGCCGTGCGTGAAGAGGTGGATTCTCCCACACCGCTCGTCGACCCGACCTCGTCCGTCAAGGCCGACGGCAACTCGGTCGACCTCGACCGGGAGATGACGCGCTTGTCGGAGAACGCCTTTCAGATCGTGACTCTCTCGCGGCTTCTCGCGAAGAAGTACTCCGGGCTCCGAGAGACGATCGCGGAGCTGCGCTGATGTCACTCGCACCGGCCTTCGCCATCAGCGCGAGCGGGTTGACGGCGCACCGCATGCGCATGGACGTCATCTCCGCCAACCTCGCCAACGCACAGAGCACCTCCACGCCGGACGGCGGTCCTTACCGGCGGCAGGACGTGATCCTCGAGTCGGCGCCCTCGCCCTTCGGACACGTCCTCGGCTCGGAGGAGTCGGGAGCGACGTCGGTCCGGGTGGCGCGCGTCGTCGAGGACCAGCAGCCGCCGCGTCGATCCTACGATCCCGGACACCCGCACGCCGACGACGACGGCTACGTCGCGATGCCGAACGTCAATCCCGTGACGGAGCTCGTGGACCTGATGGCCGCGACGCGCGCCTACGAGGCGAACGTCGCCGCCGTCAACGCGACCAAGCGCGTCCTCCAGGCCGCGCTCGAGATCGGACAGGCCTGACGATGAAGATCCAGGACACGCTGATTCGCGCTCCGGGCGAAGTCGCCGCACCCGGGACCACTCCTCCCGCAGGAGGGACGGAGGGCGCCAAGCCCTTCGCCTCGGTGCTGAAGGACTCGATCTCGGAGGTCAACCGCCTGCAGGCCAAGGCGGACGCTTCGATCACCGCGCTCGCGACCGGCGAGGCGACGAACGTTCACGAAACGATGATCGCAATGGAGCAGGCCTCCGTCTCGTTCAAGCTCATGATGCAAGTGCGCAACAAGATCGTCGAGGCGTACCAGGAGGTGATGCGCATCCAGGTGTGACGCCGAGCACCGATTCCGACCCGATTCCCTTTCCAAACTTTCTCACGGTGAACCATGGACCGAGCGCGAACAGTCGTCCTTCAGATCCGAGATTTCCTGATGCAGCTTCCTCCGGGACGGCGCGCCTCGTTCCTCGCCGTCTCGACGGCCGTTCTCGTCGGCTCGGTCGCGCTCGTGGTCTGGGTGCAACGTCCCAGCTACGCGGTGCTTTTCAGCAAGCTCGATGCGAGCGATGCCGGCGGCGTCGTGGAGTACTTGCGCGGCGCGAACATCCCGTACCGCATCAACAACGAGGGCGACGTCATCGAGGTGCCCCGGTCGTCGCTCCACGAAGCGCGCATGGCGCTGGCCGCACGCGGCCTTCCGCAGGGAGGCGCGATCGGCTTCGAGATCTTCGACAAGCAGACGCTCGGCATGACGGACTTCGTGCAGCGGCTCGGCTTCCAGCGCGGTCTGCAAGGAGAGCTCGCACGGACGATCGGCAGCCTTTCCTCGGTCGAAGCGGCGCGCGTGCATCTCGCCCTGCCCGAGCGCTCGCTCTTCGTCAGCGAGGATCGTCGCCCTTCCGCTTCAGTCGTGCTGAAGCTGCGGCCGGGACGGACTCTCTCGCCCGCTCAGGTGAACGGCGTCGCGAACCTCGTCGCTTCGAGCGTCGAGGGTCTCGCGCCGAGCGACGTCACCATCGTCGACGTCAACGGTGACGTGCTGTCGCTCGACCGTGCGCAGTCCCGCGAGCGCGGTCCCGCCGACGCCATGCGCGCGTATCAGACCGAGATCGAGCAGGCCTACTCGGACCGCATCGAGAGTATGCTCGAGCGGACGCTCGGACCCGGCCACGCGGTCGCCCGCGTAACGGCGGCGATCGACTTCGCGCACGTCGAGCGCACCGAGGAGATCGTCGATCCCGATCGGACGGCGCTCAAGACCGAGAGACGCAACATCGAGACGAACCAGACGGCCTCCGCCTCCGGAGCGCCCAGCGTCGGTGCGGCGCTCACGAACGAGCCCTCTTCCGGCACCGTGGAGAATCCGAGCGCGCAGCACGAGGATTCGACCTTGAGCTACGAGGTGAGCCGCGTCACCAGCCGCCGCGTGGAGCCCATGGGCGACATCCAGAGCATCTCGGTCGCCGTCCTCATCGACGGCGTGCAGCGCGGTGAAGGGGAGAACCAGGAGTTCGTGCCCCGTCCCGCGGAAGAGCTCGACCGCTACAGGGAGCTCGTCAAGCGCGTCGTCGGCTTCAACGAGGAGCGCGGGGATCAGATCGAGATCGTCAGCGCGCCGTTCGAGGGCCGGCAGATCCTCGACCCGGAGGCACCCGTTTGGCTCGCGAGCCTCGTGAACCTCGGGGACTGGTCCGACGTGGGCTGGCGGCTCGTCGCCGTGGGGCTGGCGATGTTCCTCGTTCTTCGTGTCGTGCGGCCGTTCCTCCTCGCGATGGTCCGCTTCACGCCGGCACCGCAGCACGAGCTGATGGCCGCCGTGGAGCAAGCTGCGCTGCCGGCCCCGAGCGACGGCTCGCAGGGCCTCGGCGAGCTCGCACGAAGCCATCCCCAGCAGACCGCGATGGTGATCCGCCAGTGGGTGGAAGCGGATCAGAAGCAGTGAAGCGATGACGAAGGAGAAGGAACCCGCCGCCCTGAGCGGATCCGAGAAGGCTGCCGTCCTCCTGCTCTCCCTCGGGCCCGAAGCCGCGAGCGACGTCATGCGGCACCTCGGCGACGACGAAGTGCGGCGTCTCGTCAAGGCCGTCGCGCGCGTGCGCAGCATCGACTCGGAACGCATGGATCTGGTCAATCAGGAGTTCGTCGAGTCTTTGAAGACCAGCCCGATCCTCGCGATCGACGGCAAGCAGTTCGCGAAGACGCTCCTCACGCGCACCACGAGCTTGCAGTCCGCGGATCCGAACCAGCAGGCCGCGGCGCTCGCCGAGCTCGAGCTCGCCGTCGACGAGGACACGGGCCTCGCCGAGGCGCTCGCCGGCGTCGCACCGGCCGGGCTCGCGAGCGTGCTCGAAGCCGAGCATCCACAGGTCGCCGCGCTGATCCTGGCGCATCTCGACTCGCAGCGCGCGAGCCAGACCGTCGCGCGCCTGTCCGAGTCCTTTCAGGTCGAGATCGTCGAGCGCATGGCGCGCCTCGACACCGTTCCGGCAGCCTTGCACCGCGAGATCGGATCGGTCCTCGCATCGCAGCTCCAGCGTCTCTCCCGAGCGCCGGGCGCGCAGATCGGCGGCGTGCGCGCGGCCGCCGGGCTCATCAATCGGCTCGAGGGAGACGTCCAGGAGCGGATCCTCGCGACGATCGAGGAGCGCGACGGAAGCCTCTGCGATCGCATCCGCGCGCTCACGTTCACGTTCGCGGATTGCTTGAAGATCGACACGCGGAGCCTACAGACCCTCCTGAAGGAAGTCCCGCGCGAAGACCTGCTCTACGCCCTCAAGATCACGCCGCCCGAGCTCAGCGAGAAGATCTTCTCGAACCTCTCGAGCCGTGCCGCCGAGATCCTCGCCGAAGATCTCGCGTCGATGGGCCCCGTACGGCTGAGCGAGGTCGAGGCGGCGCAAGGACGGATCGTCGCGATCCTGCGCGAGCTTCAGGCGGCGGGCAAGGTCGTGGTCGCCGGAGGCGGAACGGGCGATGTCCTCGTTTGAGCCTCTCCGGCCTGCCTCGGCTTCGGGAGGCCCGTTCGCTCCGCTCGAGGTCGAGGCCACGCTCGACACGCCTCGCGGAGGCCCGTTTCGCCGACTCGACGTTCCTCCGGCACCCGCGGGAGTCGACACGTCGCCGAGCGCGGAGGAGCTCGCGCATGCTGCGGACGTCCAGGCCGCTCGCGCGGAAGGCGTTGCCTCCGGACGCGCCGAAGCCGAGGCCGAGCTGCAGCAGCTCGTGCACGGGCTCGGCGAAGCGATCCGCGAGCTCGTCCGGTTCCGCCGCAGCCTTCTCGAGCGCTACCACGGCGAGCTTCTCGATCTGGCGCTCGAGGTGGCGCGCAAGGTCGTCGACCGCCAGCTCGAGCAGCATCCCGAGCACTGGATGAGCATCATCCGCGACGGCGTGCAGCGTGCTCTCGACCGCGACTCGATCCGCATGCGCGTCGCGCCGCACCTCCACGCGTACCTGCGCGAGCATCTCGGCGAGCTGCGCGCCGAGCTCGACGGCGTCAAGGAGCTCGAGCTTCTCGAGGATCCGACCCTGCCCGCGAACGGCTGCATCGTCGAGACGTCCTACGGAGATCTCGATCTCGGCATCGACAGCCAGATCACGACGATCCGCACCGCCCTGACGGAGCCCGCGTGACCGAGCTCGACTTCACCGGCGCCCTCGACCGGCTGCGCACCGTCGACCCGATCCGCTTGAGCGGACGCGTCACCGACGTCATCGGTCTCGTCATCGAGGGAAACGGACCGGGCCTTCCGGTCGGCGGTCTTTGCTCGATCGAGCGTCGCAAGGGACGCGGCGCGGTTCCCGCGGAGGTCGTCGGCTTCCGGCGGAACCGCGTGCTGCTGATGCCGCTCGGCGACGTCGGCGGAATCGAGCCGGGCAACCGCATCGTCGTCGATCGGGAACGGCAGTACGTGAACGTCGGCGAGGAGATGCTCGGACGGGTGATCGACGGGCTCGGCGTCCCGCTCGACGGCGGTGGACCGCTGCTGCTGCGACGTCAGGTCGCCCTGCAGGGCCGGCCGATCAATCCGCTCGAGCGACGGCCGATCCGCGAGCCGCTGCAGCTCGGAGTCCGCGCCCTCGACGCGCTCCTCACCTGCGGGCGCGGCCAGCGCATGGGAATCTTCGCAGGCTCGGGCGTCGGGAAGAGCTCGCTCCTCGGCATGATCGCGCGCGCGACGCGTGCACAGGTGAACGTCGTCGCCTTGATCGGCGAGCGCGGCCGCGAGGTGCGCGAGTTCATCGAGCGCGATCTCGGGCCCGAGGGCCTCGCCCGTTCCGTCGTCGTCGTCGCGACGTCGGACCAGCCGCCGCTCGTCCGCATCCGCGGCGCCTTTCTCGCCACCGCGGTCGCCGAGTTCTTCCGCGATCGCAGGATGGACGTGATGCTGATGATGGACTCGCTCACGCGCCTCGCGATGGCGCAGCGCGAGGTCGGGCTGTCCATCGGCGAGCCTCCTTCGGCGCGCGGCTACACGCCTTCGGTCTTCACCCTGCTCCCGAAGCTGCTCGAGCGCGCCGGCGCCACCGAGAAGGGCAGCATCACCGGGTTGTACACGGTGCTCGTCGACGGCGACGACATGAACGAGCCGATCGCGGACGCGACGCGCGGCCTTCTCGACGGCCACGTCGTTCTCTCGCGCGCTCTCGCAGACGAGGGGCACTTCCCGTCGATCGACGTCCTGCGCAGCATCTCGCGGCTGATGAACGACATCGTCTCGCCCGAGCAACGCGCCGCGGCCCAGCGCCTGCGCGGCTGGCTCGCGACGTACCGAGACACGGAAGACCTCATCCACATCGGCGCCTACACGGCCGGCACCAACCCGCAGATCGACGAGGCCATCGCGCGCCGGAACCACATCGCGACGTTTCTTCGCCAGGGCCTCGACGAGCGGCCCAGCGCCAATGAAAGCGTCGCGATGCTCGACTCGCTGACGGGAGCCTGAGCATGCAGCCGTTCCGACTCGCCCGCGTCCTCCGCCTTCGCTCTCGCATGCGGCACCTTCGCCAGCTCGAAGCGGCACGCATCCGCTGGGAGCAGCAGCGCACCGCCGACCGGTGCACCGAGCTGCACGACGAGCGCGCCGACGTGCTCGCACGCGCCACGACGACCGTCGCCGGCGGAGTGGAAGGCGCGGTGTTCGGATTGCTGCGAAGCTACGACGACGTGCTGTACGAGCGGGAGACGACGGCGAAGTCCGAGCTCGCCCAGCTGGCAGTGCTCCTCGAAGGGAAGCGCACCGAGATCGCCCACGAGCGCCGCGAGGAGCGCAAGCTCGAGCACCTGGCGCAGCAACATCGCGCAAAGCTCGAGGCGGCAGCGGCGACCGAAGCCGAGCGGCTGATCGACGAGCTCGCGCTGGCACGACACGTACGAGACGGCGCGGAGGGCAAAGGTGGACGCTGAGGAGAGAACGGCTCGCTCGAACGAGCTCGAAACGGCCGCGCGTCGAGCAAAGAGATGGAACCGGGTAAAGTGGACCCTCGCGGTCGCCCTCGGGGCCAAGGTGCTGCTGCTCGCGGTCGTGCTCGTGCCGCCGAACGCGGGACGCGGGTCCGCGATCGCCCAGGAGGGCGCCGTCTCCGGTTCTCCCGCCACGCTGCCCGCCACCTCGCCGACGAGCGCCACCGCGACGGGAGGCGCCGCCGCCCCTGCCCCGTCGGATCCGAACGACGTCACCGCCCTTCTCGACGCCGTCGGCCGGCGTCAGACCGAGCTCGACGAGCGCGAGCGCACTCTCGCGGCTCGCGACGAGACACTCGCTCTCTACGATCGCGACGTGACGGAGAAGATCGCGCGGCTCGAGGAGCTCGCTCGCAAGCTGAAGGAGGAGACGCGGCGCGTGCGGGCCGAGTCGGACCAGGCGGCGCAATCGCTCGCGAAGGTCTATGGCGCGATGAAGCCGGCCGCGGCGGCGCCTCTCCTCGACGAGCTCGACGAAGCCACGGCGCTCCGCATCCTGACCCAGATGAAGGAGAAGCAGGTCGGCGAGGTCCTGCCGCTCATGAACCGGGCCCGCGCGGTCGTGCTCACGCGCTCCCTCGCCGGGCGCGTGATGCCGCCGAAGCCCGACGCGCCACGCGGGTAGGTTCTTCCCAGGACGGGAGCTTCCTTCCGCTCCCCGACGCTCGGCGCCTGCGCGAGCTCGCGGCGATCAACCGGGAATCGCTGCGAAATCGCCGCCGCACCGCGCGCCCGGCGGACGGCACCCCGTTTGCAATGTGCTCCCACGCCCATGCGTGTACGAGCGATTGCCGCCGCGCCGGTGGCCGGCGCGCCCGCGGTGCGGGAGCCGGCCGGGGAAGGCGAAGCCGGCGAGGCCCCTCCGGGAACGACGTTCCTCGAGCTCGTCGCGTTCCTGGACCTCTTGCGCCGGCCGTCTGCCGAGGAAGGCGCGCAGGGGAGCATCGCCACGCTCGACGGAGCGATCGCGAACGTTGCGACACCGGAGTCCGCCGCGACGGTCGTGCCTTCACCCGACATCGCGGTAGCCGCCGACCAGAGCGCAACGGGCGCCGCCGGCCGCAGTCCAGCGGGAGCCGCGGGGCAGGTTCCGACCGGAGCCGCGGGACAGAGCCCGACGGCAATCGCGGGACAAAGCCCGGCGGCAACCGCGGGACAAAGCCCGGCGGCAACCGTGGGACAAAGCCCGGCGAGAGCTGGCGCGACCTCCGCGCCGTCGGACGGCGCCGAGCCGCCGATCGCCGGATCGGCTCCGGTCGTGCCGACGAACGTCGACGAGCCGGCGACGCGCACGACCGCTCACGCGGCGCGCGCGGCGGCGGGCTCGGCGACCTCTCGCGCACCCGCCTCGCCCGTCCCGTCCGCAAACGAGAGCGCTGCGCCGGCGGCGACGCGCTCGGAAACTCCGCCGATCGACGACGACGCGGCGACATCTTCCAAGGAAAAACGTGCATCAGGGCACGCTGCATCGGATGCGGTGCCGGACACGCCGGCCGAGAGCACGTCTCTTCCGGAGAAAGCGCGCGTCGCCGACGTGCCCGGGAGCGACGGAGGGGCTGCCCGCTCGGATGCTTCACCGACGGAGGAGCACACCGCGACCGTCGGGAACGTCGCGAGCAGCGACGCCACCGGATCCGAGCGCGACGACGCTCCCGAGAAGGCGTCGCCCACCGGGGAGCGGACTCCCTCCGCGAGCGCCGCGAGCGCCGGCCGTACGCCCGCTTCACCGGCGAGCGCGACGGATGCGGCGACGACGCGCGGCGACGCGTCCTTCGACACACGGCTCGAAGTGTCGGCCCGCACCGAAGCGCTCGAGCCGTCCGATCGCCACGTCCGCTCGAACGAGACGAACCGCTACGAGGCCGCTTCGCAGCGCACGAGCACGTGGCGCGCCGCCGCGACCCCGAGCGGCACGGCCGAGCTGCCGAGCTGGATCGAGCGCGTCTCGGCGACGAGGCACGCGCTCGAGCGCGGCAGCAGCGTCATCCACTTCGAGCTTGAGCCGCGCGATCTCGGTCGCATCGAGGTTCGCCTGAGCTTCGGGCGCGAGGGACTGCACGCGCGGATCCACGCCGAGCACGAGGACGCGCGCACGCTGATCGCGAACCAGCAGCCCGCGCTCGCGGCCTCGCTCGAGCGCAACGAGGTCCGTCTCGCGAGCTTTCTCGTCGACCTCGGCCTGTCGAGCGACGACCGGCAGAGATCCCGACATCCACTGGAAGACGAATTCCTCCTCGGCTCGTCGCTTCTCGCCGGTGAGGCGGAAAGCGCGGACGAGCCCGAGCTCCACGTCGCACCGCTCGCCCGACTTCTCAGCGTGAGGGCCTGAGTCCGATGATCTCCCCTGCTCTCGCCGCCTCGGCGGCTTCGACGGCTCTCGACGTCGTCTCTTCGCTGACGAGCGATTCGGCCGCCGATCGCAACGACGTGATCGGCCAGCAGGAGTTCCTGACCCTGCTCGTCACGCAGCTGCAGAACCAGGATCCGCTGAACCCGCTCGACAGCGCCGACTTCTCCGCCCAGCTCGCGCAGTTCTCGAGCCTCGAGCAGCTCATGCAGATCAATCAGCGGCTCGAGAACCTGGGGGAGGACGGCTCGAGCGGCCCGATCGATCCCGTCGCTCTCCTCGGTCGCGAGGTGACCGCCGTCGGCTCGTCGGTCGCGGTCGAGTCGGGCGTGGCCTCCGGGCTCGCCTATACGCTCGAGACGGCGGGACAGGTTTCGATCGAGATCAGCGACGCGGAAGGAAACGTCGTCAAGAGCGCGGTGCTCGGCTCGCAGAGCGCCGGCGAGCAGCGGCTCGATCTCGCGCGAGTTCCCGCGATCGGCGCGCTGGCCGACGGCGTCTACTCCGTCCGGCTGACCGTGCAAGGCGCCGACGGCGGCACGAAGGAGATCGCGACGCGCGTCGAGGGCCTCGTCACGGGTGTCGATCTCGACGGCACCTCACCCGTGCTGCGGATCGGCCCGCTCGAGATCCCTCTCACCGACGTTCGCGAGGTGCGCCGTCCCACCGCCGGCGATTCGAACGACGCATAGAAACGGAAAAGGAACGATCATGGCCATCTCGGGAGACTTGTCGATCTCGCGCCGCAGCCTCTTCGCGGCTCGGGAGGCACGCGACGATCGCGATGCTCGCGTCACCGTCGGTCGCACGATCGAGCGCGACCGCGAGGGGCAGGCGCAGGAGCGCTCGGAGTTCTCCGGGCTCGTCACGCCGAGAACCGGCGAGGAGTCGTCGGCCGCAGGACGTCCTTCGGGCTCGTCGGGCAACGCCTCGTCCGACGTCGAAGAGGGCTGGTACGTGCGCCTGCAGGAAGCGATGGCGGCACCTCCTGCTCCCGAGCCTTCGCCGGATCGTCCGCCTCCCGCGAAGGAGTGGTCGCCCGCCTACGATCCGCGCGGCGGCCCGATCTGGGACGAGGAGCGCGGCAACTGGGTCCAGCTCTTCTACGACGTCAACTGGGGCTCGCAGGACGAAGGCTACGGCCCCGGAATGCGCGTCTACACGCTCAATCAATACGGCGGCACGGGGCACACGCCGCCGGTTCGCCCCGACTACGTCGACGACCACGAGCCTGCGGGTCCGCCCGACGGCCCCTCGGTGCAGGAGCAGAGGTTCCAGGCGCTCGCCGAAGGCAACGCGTGGACGGAGGGCAGCATCGAGCTGTCGCATTCCGACCTCGAGAGGTGGGCGTCGAATCCGTACGTCCAGGCGAAATACGAACGCTGGCTCGCCGAATCGGGTGAGTCTGACGGTAACGGCTCGGCAGTCTAGGAACGGGAAGGAATACAGCCATGGCCATTCTGGGAGCATTGTCCATCGCCCGTAGCGGTCTCATCGCCACCGGCGAAGCGCTCGGCGTGACGAGCAACAACATCGCGAACGTCAACACCATCGCGTTCAAGGGAAGTCGCTCGGAGTTCGCCGACCTGTTCGCCGGCGGCGTCGGCGGCGAGGTCGGGCTGGGCACGCGCCTCTCGGGCGTGAGCCCGAGCTTCACGCAGGGGAGCATCGAGGCGACCGGGCGCGCGACCGACATCGCGATCGAAGGAAACGGCTTCTTCGTCGTCCGGGGCCTCGACGGCCTCTTCTACACGCGTCAGGGGAACTTCAGCCTCAGCCTCGACGAGGTGCTGCAGACGCAGCAGGGACAACAGCTCCAGGGCTTCGCCGTGGACGCCGCAGGCAACGCGATCGGCCCCCTCGTCGACATCGATTTCGGCGGCGCGGCGGGGGCGCCGTCTCCGACGACGCGGATCGACTTCAAGAACAACCTCGATGCGGGCTCGCCGCTTCTCGGTGCGTTCGACGGCACCGATTACGAGTCCGCCTACGCGACGTCGAACGTGACGACCTCGGTTCAGGTCCACGATTCGCTCGGTGAGGCGCACGAGCTGACGCTCTTCTTCACGCGCACGGGACCCAACGCCTGGTCGCTCGCCGTCGGCGTCGACGACGGCGAGCTCGGCGGCACTCCGGGCGACCTGAACATCATCGGCACGCAAGCGATCACCTTCAATACGGACGGCTCGCTCAGCGATCCGGTGCCCACCGACCTCGCTGCGGTGACGTTCAGCGGCGCCGCGGCGCAGACGATCCAGCTCAACTTCGGCACGCCGAACACGACGCCGACACCCGGCGAGGGCCTCGACGGGCTCACGCAGTTCGGCAGCGCTTCGAACGTCGCCGGCGTCTCGAACGGCTATGGCGCGGGCCAGCTCGCAGGGATCGAGCTCTCGGACGAAGGCCTCCTGACCGCGATCTTCGAGAACGGCCAGAGCCGTGCCCTCTTCCGGCTCGCGCTCGCGGACTTTGCCGCGCCGGAGGAGCTCTCGAGCCTGGGATCCGGGCTGTATCGAGAGACGTCCGCCTCGGGCGCGGCCGCGATCTCGACGGCGGGCACCGACGGGCTCGGCCGCATCGTCGGCCAAGCGGTCGAGCGCTCGAACGTCGATCTCGCGCAGGAGTTCGTCGACCTGATCTCGCTCCAGAGGAGCTTTCAGGCGAACGCGCGAGTGATCACGACGAGCGACGGCTTGCTCAACGACTTGATCAACATCGTCCGCTGATTCGTCAGACTCCTGACAGCACTGTCGCGGTTCCTGAACGGCGGCAGAATCTTCCCCGTGTCGTGAGCGCGACTTTCGTCGCGAAATCGCGGACGTCCGCTCGCAAAGGCGCGTGTGTCAGCCCCGCCTGGCGGCACATCCCTTGCTCGAACGCAGCGAGCGCTCCGAGGCATCTGGAGCGGTCTCGTAAAAAGGGGGAGCCAGGATGGCGACTGCAGCGGAAAGCGTTGACGGGGTCGAGGTTGCTGCGCCGGAGAGCAAGAAGAGCAAGAAGTCCCTGCTGCTGCTCCTCCTCCTGCTGCTTCTCCTCGTCGTCGTCGGGGCCGGCGCCGCAGCTTGGTTTCTTGGCTTGATCCCACACGGACAGGCCGGAGAAGCGGCTCCCGAGCATGCGGCTCCGGAAGCGGCTGCCGCCTCGGACCACGGTGCCAAACCGACGCACGGCCCCGACGTCGGCCCGATGCGCGCCCTCGAGCCGTTCGTCGCGAACCTCGCCGACCGGGAAAGCCGCTACCTGAAAATCACGCTCCAGGTCGAGTTCGCGGCCTCCGAGCCTCCGGCGTTCGATGCGCGGATGCCGCAAGTCCGCGACGTGATCCTGACGCTCATCACCAGCAAGACATTCGCGGACATCCGCACGCCCGAGGGCAAGGAGCGGATGCGCGAGGAGGTCATCGACCGCATCAATCACGTCGTGGGCCAGTCCACGGTCAAGTCGATCTACTTCACCGACTTCATCGTCCAGTAGCACGCGCCGTGGCGGATACGCTTTCCAAGGACGAAGTCGACGCCCTTCTGAAGGGCATGTCGGACGGCGACGTCGTGATGGACGGGGACGAAGCCTCGCCCGGAGTCGCGACGACCATCTCGCTCACCGCCGCGCAGGACGAGAGCCCGGCGCGACGATTCCCCGTGCTCTCGATCGTGCACGAGCGCTTCGCGCGCGGACTCGAGCAAACGCTCGGGACGATCTTCGAGAGCGATCCCGCGGTCGACCGGCGCGAGCTCTCGACGCTCGACTCCTCGACGCTGCGAAATCGCCTCGTGCCGGGCTCGTTGATGAGCCTCTTCAGCGCGGCGCCGCTCGTCGGTCAGGGACTCCTCCTGCTGCCTCCTCCGCTCGGCTGCGAGATGGTCGATCGCCTCTTCGGAGGGCCCGGTCGGGTTCCGCCGGAGCTCGCGGAGCGGCCGCTGTCGCCGATCGCCCTGCGCACCGTCGAAGGGATCGCCGCGCACATGCTGACCGCGTTCGCGGGAGCGTGGGCCTCTCTCCTGCGGCTCGAGACCAAGCTCGTGCGAAGCGAGTCGAACCCGATGCTGGTGACGTTCGATGCGGATGCCGAGTTCATCGTCTTCGAGACCGCGTGCGATCTCGGCAACGGCGACGCCTCGGTGCTGATCGCCCTCCCGCGGACCGGCCTCGAACCGCTCCGGGCGAAGATGAACGAGAACAAGCCGGCTCCGGCGCATCTCGATCGCACGTGGCTCGATGCTCTCCGATCGGCCGTCGTTCAGACCGACGTGCTGCTGACGGCCGATCTCGGTCGCCTCGATCTCTCTGCGCGAGACGTCCTCGCGCTGCGCCCGGGCGACGTGCTCCACCTGCCGACCCGCGCCGAGGACGCGCTCGTCGTGCGGGTCGAGGGAACGCCGTTGCTCTCCGGGCTCGCGGGAGTGAGCCGAGGCAGGAATGCGGTGCGCGTCCTCGAGAGGGACGCCGACGTCGGCGTGGAGGGATGAACGTGTCGGAAAAGCTCGCGACGTCCGCGCTGCCGGATCCTGGCGAAGAAGGACGGAGGAACCTGGACCTCCTTCTCGACGTACCGCTCTCGGTGACCGTCGAGCTCGGCCGCATCAAGATGCCCGTGCGCCAGCTCCTGAGCCTCTCCGCCGGCGCCGTGATCGAGCTCGCCAAGAACGCCGGCGAGCCGCTCGACGTCCTGATCAACGGAAAGGCGGTGGCGCGCGGCGAAGCCGTGATCGTGAACGAGCGCTTCGGCGTTCGCCTCACCGAGGTCGTGAGCCCGAACGAGCGCGTCGAGCGGCTGCGATGATCTCGGAGGCGACCGACGCCCAGTTCTCCGCGGTGCTGCTGATCGCGCTGGTCGCGGCCTGCGCCGTGGGGCTCGCGTGGTGGCAGAGAACGCGCGGCACGCGCACCGGCGGCGACTCGATCCAGCTTCTCGCCGTGCGTGCCATGGGCGGCAAACGTCTGCTGGCTCTCGTCGAGGTCGAGCACGAGCGCTTCCTGCTCGGTCTCACGGACGATCGAATCTCCTGTCTCGCCCGCGTCGACCACCGCGACAGGGCCTCGGACGGTCCGCCCGGGGACGTTCAGACATGGCTCGAGCAGAGCGCTTGAGATCGCGCGACGGCGTCGGGCTCGCGACGGTCGCGCTCGTGACTCTCGTGACTCTCGTGGCGGCGACGCCCGCGGTCGCGGCGAGCGGTCCCACGTTCTCGCTCGACCTCGGCGGGAGTGGTGACGGCGATCAGCTCAGCACGGGAATCCAGCTCGTCATCCTCTTTTCGCTTCTGTCGTTCGCACCCGCTCTGCTGATCGGCCTCTCGGCCTTCGTCCGCGTCGTGATCGTCCTCGCCTTCGTCCGCCAGGCGGTCGGCACGCAGCAGATGCCTCCGAACCAGGTGATCCTCGCGCTCGCTCTATTCTTGACGTTCTTCGTGATGATGCCGACCTTCCGGGAGATCAACCAGGTCGCCGTCGTCCCCTACCTCGAGGAGGACGTCGGTCCTTCCGAGGCGATGGAGCGTGGCTTCGCGCCCCTTCGAGCGTTCATGCTGCGCCAGACGCGCGAGAAGGATCTCGGCCTCTTCCTCGACATCAACGGAGGAGAGCGGCCGAAGACGCCGGCGGACCTGCCGGCCGACGTGATCGTGCCGGCGTTCCTGATCTCCGAGCTGAAGAGCGCGTTCCAGATCAGCTTCCTGGTCTACATCCCCTTCCTCGTCCTCGACATGGTCGTCGCGTCGATCCTCACCTCGATGGGCATGATCACGCTGCCGCCGGTGCTCGTCTCCCTCCCCTTCAAGCTCATGATCTTCGTGCTGGTCGACGGCTGGAACCTGCTCGTCGGCGCGCTCGTCAAGAGCTTCCACTGAGGACCGCTCGATGACGCCCGAAATGGTCCTGCAGCTCGGACGGAACGCGCTCGAGATCACGTTGATCCTCGCCGGGCCGGTGCTGCTCTTCGGCCTCGTCGCCGGCCTGATCGTCGCGGTGTTCCAGGCGCTGACGCAGGTCAACGAGATGACGCTGATCTTCATCCCGAAGATCGCCGCGACGGTGCTCGCCATCGCGCTCTTCGGGCCCTGGATGCTGCAGAAGATGATCAACTACACGACGGCGCTCTTCGAATCGATTCCGGGCGTGACGCGATGAGCTCCGTCGGCGCGGCCCTCGAGCCGGCTCGCCTGGTCGCCTTCATGCTCGTGCTCGCGCGCGCAGTCGGTCTCGTGGCGAACGCCCCGATCTTCGGCGCACGGATGGTGCCGGTCCGCGTGCGAGCTGCTTGCGCCTTCGTGCTCGCGGTCGCGATGCTGCCGATCGCCTCGCGGGCCCCGCTGCCGGCGCCCGAGCTCGACTCGGCGCTCGGCCTGACGCTCGCCATCGCGGTCGAGGCGTCCGTCGGCTTCCTGCTCGGCCTGATCGTGCAGCTCGTCTTCGGCGCCGTGCAGATGGCGGGAGAGCTCTCGGGAATCCAGATGGGCCTCGGCCTCGCGAGCCTCATCGACCCACAATATGAGGACCGGCTCGCCGTCCTCGGCCAGTGGCAGAACCTCTTCGCGCTCCTGCTCTTCCTCGCCGTCGATGGACATCACATGCTGATCGAGGCTCTCGCGGAGAGCTTCCGCCGCGTCCCCGCCGGAACGGCGGGTCTCACCGCCGAGAGCTTGCAGATGACGCTCGCGTTCGCCGCCGGGATGTTCGTCCTGGCGCTGAAGGTCGCGGCGCCCGTGCTGATCCTGCTCCTTCTCGTGAACGGCGGCCTCGGCGCCCTCGCGAAGCTGATCCCGCAGCTCAACGTGATGGTGGTCGGGTTCCCGATCAACGTCGCGGCGGGCTTCTTCATCCTGGCTGCAGCGGAGCCCTTCACGCTCCGACTGCTCACCGGCGCCTTCTCCGACGTGAGTCGAGCTCTCGGCCTGGTGATCGAAAGTCTGGCCTGAGCGATGGCCGAAGAAGATCTCGGGAGCAAAACCGAAGAACCGACTCCCCGGCGACGCGAGAAGGCCCAGGAAGAAGGCCAGGTCGCACGCTCGCCGGACCTGAACGCGGCAGCGGTCCTTCTCACGGGCATCATCGTGATGTCGCAGACCGGGGGCGACACGTTCGGGACCGTGCGCGACATGATGCAGCGGGAGCTCACGTATCTCGCCACGGCGGACCTGACGCCGGCGCACGCCGCGCAAGTGCTGGTGAGCGCGGGCAGCACGATCCTCGCGGCCGCGGCTCCAGTCGCTCTCGCGATGGCGCTCGCCGGAGTGGCGACCAGCATCGCGCAGGTCGGCCTCGGCTTCTACCCGAAGCTGCTGCTGCCGAATCCGACGCGCCTCTCGCCGGGCAACGGCATCAAGCGCATCTTCTCGAGCAAGGGCGCCGTCGATCTCCTGAAGTCGGTCCTGAAGATCGGCCTCGTCTCCTGGGTCGCCTGGAAGCTCCTCCTCTCGACACAGATGCAGCTTCCCGCGATCGGCCTCCAATCGCCGAACGAGATCCTCGCCATCGGCGCCGCCGACCTGATGCGGATGCTCGGCTGGGTCGCCACGACGCTCGCCGCGCTCGCCGCGCTCGACTACGGGTGGCAACGCTTCAACCACCAGCGCAGCCTCCGGATGACGCGGCAGGAGGTGAAGGAGGAGCTGCGCCAGTCCGAAGGCGATCCGAAGCTCCGCCAGCGCATGAAGCGCGCATTCCGCGACCTGACCAGCAATCGGATGCTGAGCGACGTCGCGCAAGCCGACGTCGTGATCACGAACCCGACGCACGTCGCGGTCGCACTTCGCTACCGCACGAACGAGAACGGCGCGCCGCGCGTCGTGGCCAAGGGCGCCGACGAGGTCTGCGAGCGCATCAAGCAGCTCGCGCGCGCGAACGGCGTACCGATCATCGAGCGGCGCGCGCTCGCGCGAGCGCTGTTCCGCAGCGTCAAGGTCGGGAGCGAGATCCCGTCGACGCTGTACCGCGCCGTCGCCGAGGTCCTCGCCTACATCTACGGCCTGTCCGAGAGGAAGGCGGGCTGAGCGATGCCGACCGTGAACACGGGCGGGCTGCGAGGCCTCCTCTCGGGCGGCGAGGCACTCCTGCCGATCGGCTTCGTCGTCGTCGTCATGCTGATGGTCGTGCCGATCCCGACCGCCCTCCTCGATCTCTTCCTCGCGCTCAGCATCTCGCTCTCGTTGATGACGCTGCTGCTCGCGATCTACTCGACGAAGCCTCTCGAGTTCTCGACGTTTCCCTCCGTCCTGCTCGTCCTGACGCTGTTCCGTCTGGCGCTCAACGTCGCCACGACGCGGCTGATCCTGGGCCACGGAAGCGAAGGCGACGCCGCCGCGGGAAGCGTGATCCAGACCTTCGGCACCTTCGTCGTCGGCGGCAGCTACGTCGTCGGCCTGGTGATCTTCCTGATCCTGCTCGTGATCAACTTCGTGGTGATCACGAAGGGCGCGGGACGAATCGCCGAGGTCGCCGCGCGGTTCACTCTCGACGCCATGCCCGGAAAGCAGCTCGCCGTCGATGCGGAGCTGAACGCCGGCTTGCTTTCGGAGCGCGAGGCACGCGAGCGGCGCCGCAGCATCGAAGCGGAGGCGGACTTCTACGGCGCGATGGACGGCGCGAGCAAGTTCGTGCGCGGTGACGCGATCGCCGGATTGCTCATCGCGGCGATCAACATCATCGGCGGCCTCGCGATCGGCGTCGTCCAGGGAGACCTCGGACTGCGCGAAGCGGCCGAGATCTACACGACGCTGACGATCGGCGACGGCCTCGTCTCGCAGGTGCCCGCTCTCCTCACCTCGACGGCGGCGGGCATCATCGTCACACGCGCTGCTTCCGGAACCGACCTCGGAAGCGAGGTCACTTCGCAGCTCTTCCTGAACCCGCGCGTGCTCGGCACCGTCTCGTTGATCCTGCTCGGCTTCGCGATCACGCCGGGCCTGCCGATGCTTCCGTTTCTGGTCCTCTCGGGTGGCATGGCGGCGCTCGCCCGCGTGGCGAAACAGGATTCAGCCGCACCGGCCGCCAAGGGCGAAGCCGCTCCGGCCGGCGAGCCGGCCTCGGGCGAGCGCAGCGACGGCACCGCGCGCGCGATGCTGCCGACCCCGCTCGACGTCCTCGAGCTCGAGGTGGGCTACGAGCTCGTGCCGCTCGTCGACGGACGTCAGGGCGGCGAGCTGATCGAGCGGATCCGGACGATGCGCTCGCAGCTCGGCCAGGACCTCGGCATCGCGATCCCGCCGGTCCACATCCGCGACAACCTGCAGCTCAAGCCGGGCGAGTACGCGTTCCTCCTGAAGGGGGTCGAGATCGCGCGCGCCGAAACGCGGGTCGGCTACGCCCTGGCGATCAGCCCCGGAGGTGCCGATCCCGCGATCGGCGGCATCCCGTGCAAGGAGCCCGCATTCGGGCTCGACGCGCTCTGGATCCCCGTCGCCGACCGCGAGCGCGCGCAGATCTCGGGCTACACCGTCGTCGACGTCTCGACGGTCGTCGTGACGCACTTGACGGAGGTGATCCGGACCCACGCGCACGAGCTGATCGGCCGTCAGGAGGTGCAGTCGCTGCTCGACGCTCTCGCGAAGACGCACGCGAAGGCCGTCGAAGAGCTCGTGCCCCAGCTCCTCACGGTCGGCGGCGTCCAGAAGGTGCTCCAGGCCCTGCTGCGCGAGAACGTGAGCGTCCGCGACCTGCTGAGCATCGTGGAATCGCTCGCCGATCACGCCTCGACGACGAAGGACCCGCAGCTCCTGACCGAGCGCGCGCGCCATGCGCTCTCACGCTCGATCGTGCAGCGCTTCCTCGACCCGGAGCGCGTCCTGCACGTGATGACGCTCGCGCCCGCGCTCGAGCGGGCGATCGGAGACGCGCTCCACCGGGGCGAGGACGGAACGACGCTCGCGCTCGAACCGACGACGGCGCATCGCCTCCTGACGAAGCTCGCCGAGGTCGCCGAGCCCTTCGCGCTTCAGGGGAAGCAACCGGTGCTGCTGTGCTCGGGCACGATCCGCGGGCCTCTGCGGCGCTTCCTCGAGCGCCTGCTGCCGAGCGTCGCGCTGCTCGCACCGGGCGAGATCCCGCCGAACGTGCGGATCCAGTCGCTCGGGATCGTGCGCCTCGACGAAGGCGAAGGAAGCGACGGCGTCCAGGCCGTGTTCAGCGTACCGCGGCGAGAAGCGATCGCCGCCGCAGGAGGAGCGCTCTGATGATCTATCGCCGATTCAGCGCGGCGAGCACGGAAGAGGCGCTGCGCCGGCTCCGGGAGACGCTCGGCGACGACGTCCTCGTGCTTTCGACCGAGAGCGAGCCGGCGGGCGGCGTCGTCATCACGGCCGCCGTCGACGACGACCCGGGCGCTCTCGAAGCGCTCGGCGCGTCGGTCGGGAGCGCCTCGGTCGGCAGCGCGCCGGACCCGCAGGCGATCGGCGCTTCGCGGAGCGACCCGCTGCTCGGTCTCGACCTGGCGATGATCCGGACGCAGCTCGACCAGCTCGGGCAGCGGATGCACCAGATGCACGACGTCCTCGTCGATCGCGAGGAAGCCGACCCCACGCTCGGGGCCGAGGCACGCGATCTCGTGAAGCGTCTTCTCTCGAGCGGTCTCGGCCGGCGGCTCGCCGACCGCATCGCACACAGCTACGAGCGCGAGCTGACGCTTCTCGCGTCGCGCAGCGAGGCGCTCCACGCGAGCCTCGCGGAGCACGTGGCGGTCGCACCCGAGGTCGACCGTCGCCGTCTCGTGGCCTTCGTCGGCCCGACCGGCAGCGGCAAGACGACGACGATCGCCAAGGTCGCCGCGCGACGCGTGCTCGAGGGCGGCGAGCCGCCCGGGCTCGTCGTCGCGGACAATCAGCGCATCGGTGCCGTGGAGCAGCTCGGCGCGTATGCGCGGCTGCTCTCGGCGCCGCTGCACGTCGCACGCGACGTGGACGAGATGCGTACGGCGCTCGCCTCCCTCGCCGATCGCAAGATGGTCCTCGTCGACACCGCCGCCCTGTCGAGCGATCCCGCCGGCTGCGCCGAGGTGAAGGCGCTTCTCGCACCTGGAGGCAGAGAGATGCACGTGTCGGCGGTCGTCAGCGCGTCCTGCTCGTCGCGATCGCTCGAGCGAGTGTGGCCGCAGCTCGCGCAGCTGCGGGCGGAGAGCTGTGTCGTCACGAGGCTCGACGAATGCGGCGATCCGGGAACGGCCTGCACGTGGCTCTCGGAGGTCGGGTTGCCTCTCTCGTGGCTCGGAACCGGGCAACGCGTTCCGGACGACATCGTACCGGCGAGCGCAGCGGGTCTCGCCCGCTGGCTGGTGGCCGCGTGAGCGCGCTCGGGGCAGCAGGGAGCTTCGCCGTGGACGGCTTCGAGCCGACGGCGTTCGTGCCGCTGGTGGGACGGACGCGCACGATCGCCGTGACCAGCGGAAAGGGCGGCGTCGGCAAGACGTGCCTCACGGCGAACCTCGCCGTCGCTCTCGCGCGGCAGGGAAGCCGCGTGCTCGTGATCGACGCCGATCTCGGTCTCGCCAACGTCGACACGATGCTCGGCCTGCACGCGGACACCACGCTGCGGCAGGTCCTGCAAGGGGAGTGCGGCCTGGAGGAGGTTCTCCTCGACGGTCCCCACGGGATCAAGGTCGTACCCGCCGCGAGCGGCTTCGAGGACATGTCTCGGCCAGGCGGCGCACCGTTCGTCGATCTGCTGGGAGAGATCGATCGGCTCTCCCAGAGCTTCGACGCCGTGCTCATCGACACGAGCGCCGGAATCTCGCCGGCGGTCCTGTGCTTCACGCTCGCCGCGAGCGAGAGGCTGGTCGTCGCCACGCCCGAGCCGACGTCCCTCACCGACGCGTACGCGGTGATGAAGATCCTCTCGACGCGCTACGGCGAGCGGACCTTCGGCGTCCTCATGAACATGGTGCGCAATCGCGCGGACGCGCTGCGCGCCTTCGAGCACCTCGCGCGCGTCACGACGCGCTTCCTCGGCTTCACACCCGACTATCGCGGCTGCCTCCCCTGGGATCCGACGGTGCCCGAGGCGATCCGGCGACAGCAGCCCCTCCTCTCGGTCGCGCCACGCGCACCGATCAGCCTCGCGATCGACGACGTCGCGGCTCGCCTTCGCGCCGAGCCTTCCACGCAGCGTCCGATGGCGAGCTCGGCGGAACAGGTCCGATGACGACGACCTCTGCAGAGGATCTGTATTCCCCTCGCCCGGGCGGCCTTGCGGAGCAGGATCCGGCAGCCGTCGAAGCGGCGTTGCGCGCGCATCTGCCGCTCGTCCGCAGCGTCGTGCGACGGCTTCTCCTGCGCAAGCCTCCGCACATCGAGGCCGAGGAGCTGATGAACTGGGGGCTCGACGGCCTCCTCACCGCGCTGCAGCGCTACGATCCGAGCCGGGGCGTCGCCTTCCAAGCGTACGCGCGTCCGCGTATCCGCGGCGCGATCCTCGATCGCCTGCGCGCGACGGACTTCATGGCGCGCGGTCTGCGACGCAAGGCGAAGCGGCTCGAGCGCACGTACGAGGTCGTCGAGGCGCGCCTCGGCAGACCCGCGACCGAAGAAGAGATCGCCGCCGAGCTGCAGATCGAGGTCGCCGAGCTGCACGAGCTCCTCGTCTCGATCGGACAGAGCGGTGCCGTCGGGATCGAGGACCTCGGCGTGCCTCTCGCGGCGGAGACGCCCGCGATCGAGGAGATCGTCGACCCGAGCCGCGCCGATCCGCTCGACGTCCTCCTCTCGCGCGAGCGCGTGCAGATCGTCTCCGACGCGATCCAGGCGCTGCCCGAGCGCGAGCGGACGGTGATCGCGCTCTACTATCGGGAAGAGATCACGATGCGCGAGGTCGCCGCCGTGATGGGCGTGACCGAGTCGCGCGTCTCGCAGCTCCATTCGCAGGCCCTGCTCCGCCTGGGCGGCCGGCTCAACCGGCATTTCCGTTCGGAGGGAAGATGAACTGGCAAGCGATCGTCTCCTCGAGTGGGCTCCTCGGCGACGTCGCGGTGATCGTCGCGCTCGCCGTGGTGCTGTGGCGCTTCCGCGGCGACCCGACGAAGGCGTGGAGCGAGTACGAGGCGCGCCTGCGCGAGCTGCAGGAGAACTTGCGCCTTCTCGTCGCGCAAGCCGAAGGAGAAGCGCGCGCGCTCGACAAGAGACTCGCCGCCTACGCGGAGCAGCTCGACCGCGCCGCCGAGCCATATCCACCGCCGGAGCCGCGCGCACGGGAGATCCGGTCGAGCACGACGGAAGCGCCGCTCGCGGAGCGCGCACGTCGGCTCGTCGCGGCGCGGATGCCGATCACCGAGATCGCGCGCACGCTCGAGCTGTCGGTCGCGGAGGCGCGCGTCCTGACGGGCCTCGCCGCCCGCGCCGGCGATGGTCATGCCTGAGGCGGCAGAAACTGCCGGGCAGGTTCTGCCCCTCGGGCGGGAGCATGCACGAGTCCCGCACGCCACGCGGCGTGACCCGGTGGCATGCCCGTTGCGAGCTCGATTCCGCTCGACGGTGACGGATTCGGTGACGGAGACAACCCAGTGAATCACGCGATCTACTCGACGGCCTCGGGAAGCCTGTCGGCGCTCGACCGGCTCGATGCGATCACGCACAACCTCGCGAACGCGAGCACGCCCGGGTTCAAGGCACAGCTCGTGGTGCAGGGCGCGCACCCGATCCAGCACGCCCAGGGGAAGGGCCCTTCGGTCTCCACGCCGATCAACCGGAGCCGGGTCGAAACCGACTTCTCCCAGGGATCGATCGTGCCCGACGGGGACGCGTTCCATCTCGCACTCTCCGGCGAGGGCTTCTTCGTCGTCGACGGGCCGACAGGCGAGCGCCTCACGCGTCGCGGCAGCTTCTCGCTCGACGAGCAGGGCTTCCTCGTGACGAGCGACGGCATGCGCGTGCAGGGGGACGGAGGCAACGTCGCCCTCGGCGACGCCGCGACCGACGGGACGATCGAGATCTCGCCGGACGGAACGATCCAGGCGGGCGAGAACCGGCTCGGACGCGTGCGCGTCGCGACGGTCGCCGATCCGCAGAGCCTCGTGCGCGAGGGCTCCGCCGTGTTCGCGCCGAACGGACAGACGATCAGCGACGCCGCCGACGGAACGTTCCACGTCCGGCAAGGAGCTCTCGAAAGCTCCAACGCGACGCCCATCACCAATCTGGTCGCCTTGATCGAGACGATGCGCGGCTTCGAGGCGTACATGACCGCGACGACGCGCATCGACCAGGTGAACGAGCGCACGATCAACGACGTGGCGCGTACTTGATCGAACGGGAGAAGCGACGATGATTCGTGCCCTCTTCACCGCTGCGACCGGCATGGAAGCGCAGCAGCTCAACATCGACGTCATCGCCAACAACCTGGCGAACGTCAGCACGACGGGCTTCAAGCGGAGCCGCGCCGACTTCCAGGACCTGCTCTACAACACGCTGCGCGAGCCCGGCAGCGCGGCGACGGGAACGACGCAGTTCTCGACCGGGATCCAGGTCGGTCTCGGCGCGAAGCCGGCGGCGATCCAGCGCGTCTACCTGCAGGGTGACTTCACGCAGACGGCGAACCCGCTCGACGTCGCGGTCCGCGGCGACGGGCTCTTCCAGATCACGCTGCCCGACGGCAGCCTCGCCTACACGCGCTCCGGCGCCTTCAAGCTCGATTCGACCGGATCGTTCGTCACCTCCGACGGCGACCCGATCACGCCGGCGATCACCATCCCCGCCGAGAGCGAAGCGATCTCGATTGGCACCGACGGCACCGTGACCGTGCAGATCCCCGGTCAAACGACGCCGACGCAGATCGGCCAGATCCAGACGGTGCGCTTCGCCAATCCCGCCGGCCTGCGCGCGGAAGGTCGCAACCTCTTCACCGAGACGGAGACCTCCGGCACGCCGCAGCTCGGCACGCCGGGACAGGAAGGATTCGGCGAGCTGACGCAGGGATTCCTCGAGAGCTCGAACGTGAGCGTCGTCGAGGAGCTCGTGGCGATGATCACGGGACAGCGCGCCTACGAGATCAACTCGCGCGCGGTTTCGGCCGCCGACGAGATGCTGCGCACGTCCGCCGCGATCGTCCGGTAGGCCCATGACCACGCGCCACGCTTCGAAGTGCGCAGGGCGGCTCGCGCTCGCGATCGCCCTCGCCGCGGTCGCCTCTCTCGTGCCTCTCGATCCGGCTTCGGCGACGTCAGCGGGCCGCATCCAGGTCGTGCCGCACGCGACCGTCGTCGACTCCACGGCGAGGCTCTCCGATCTCGCGGCGCCCGAAGGGGACGCGGCGAAGCTCGCGGAAGTCGAGCTCGCGACCGGCCTCGCACCCGGTGAAGCGCGTCGCATCGGCGGTCAGATGCTGCTCGGACGCTTGCGCGACGCCGGTCTCGACGACTCGATCGCGTACACGATCCCCGCGGCGGTCACGGTGACGCGAGCGTTCCAGCCTCTCGGCGAAGCCGATCTCCAGCCGGAGGTCGAGGCGCGGCTCGGCGAGCGGCTCGCTCCCGGCGATCGGCTGGAAGGATTCGAGCTCGCGAAGCCCATGCGCATCCCGCTCGGCTCCTACCGGGTCGAGGTCGGCGAGCTCGGAGATCACCGCACGGGCGCGGGCTACCGGAGCCTCGAGCTGCGCGTCGTCCAGGACGACGGCGAGGTGACGACCGCGACGGCACGAGTGAAGATCGCGACGTTCGGTCCGGTCGTCGTGATGCGGCAACCGGTCGAGCGCGGTGCGGTGCTTCGCGCGGAGGACCTCCGCATCGAGGAGCGGCGTCTCGACGACCTGCCGGGAGCGGTCGTCGCGGACGTCGACGAGGTCGTCGGCAAGCAAGCGCGCGTCGCGCTCGCGGCGGGACGCGCTCTCACGAACCAGGCCCTCGCGAACGCCTCGTTGATCCGCCGCGGAGACGTGGTGCGCGTCATCGTCGAGCACGACCATCTCCGCCTCAGCGCTTCCGCGGAGGCTCTCGACAATGCCGGCGCCGGCGAGCGCGTGCGCGTCGTCAACTCCAGCTCGGGTCGCGAGCTGACCGGACGAGTGATCGATCATGGAACGGTTCTGGTCGCGTACTGAGCTTCGTCGATTCGCGGTGGCGGTCGGCCTCGCGAGCCTCGGGCTTTCCGGCTGCCTCTCGTTCTTCGAGCGGGATCCGGTTCCCGTGCTCGGAGGCGAGGTGCTCATTCCGCCGCCGACGCCGCTCGAGCGGAGCACCGGCTCGCTCTGGCGCAACAACGTCAGCGCCAACTACCCGTTCACCGACGTCCGCGCGGGCCTGCCGGGCGATCTCCTCACCGTGGTCGTCCTCGAGGACGACTCGGGTGCGAAGGAAGCCGCGACCGACACCGAGAGCACGGCGAGCGTGCTCGAGGGCATCTCGCAGTTCTTCGGGCTTCCGCAGCAGCTCCAGAAGAAGAACCCCGACATCGATCCGGCGGCGCTCATCCAGGCGGACTCGGAGCGCACCTGGGAAGGCTCGGGCGCGACCGTGCGCAAGGGAAGGCTGCAGGCGCGCATGACGGTCGAGGTCAAGGCGATCGGGCCGACCGGCAACCTCTGGGTGCAGGGCGACAAGATCGTCGCGGTGAACAACGAAGACCAGCACGTGGTCCTCTCCGGCTGGGTGCGCCCGGTCGACATCAACGCGCGCAACGAGGTCGAGTCGACGCGTCTCGCCGACGCGCGGATCGACTACTACGGGATCGGCGAGGTCGGACGGCAGCAACGCGCCGGTTGGGGCATGGTCGTCCTGGATTGGGTATGGCCGTTCTGAGCTCCCACCTGCGGATCGTTCTTCTGCTGGCCGTGGTCGTCGGACTCGGTCTCGCCGAGCCGCGCGCGGCGCTCTCGGCGCGCATCAAGGACATCGCGCAGGTCGAGGGCATTCGTCCGAACCAGCTCTCCGGCTACGGCGTCGTCGTCGGCTTGCAGGGTACCGGAGACGGGCAGCAGGCGCTGTTCACGATCCAGAGCATCCTGAACGCGTTGCGGCGGCGCGGCGTTCTGATCAGCGTCGACCCGCGGCAGATCCGCGTCAAGAACGCGGCCGCCGTGTTCGTGACCGCGAGCCTGCCGCCGTTCGCGCGCTCGGGCGACAAGCTCGACGTTCAGGTGTCGTCGATCGGCGACGCCAAGTCGCTGCGTGGCGGCACGCTGATCATGACGCCGCTCACCGGCGGAGATCAGCAGGTGTACGTCGTCGCGCAGGGCGCCGTCTCGCTCGGCGGAGGCTTCTCTCTCTCGGCCCCGGGCGCTTCGGAGACGAGCGGGCATCCGACGGTCGGCATCGTCCCCGACGGCGGCCTCGTCGAGCGCGAGCTGCCGGTCGACCTCGGCAACGAAGGGAAGCTCTTTCTCAGCCTGCATTCGCCCGACGTGACGACCGCGAACCGCGTCGCCGACGCGATCAACGTCAACACGCGCGCCGAAGCGCTCGCGATCGATCCGAAGACGGTACAGGTCGAGCTCGCCGGCAACGGGCCGATCGAGGCGATGAACGCGCTCGCGGTCATCGAGGGCCTCCAGATCGCGACCGACACGGCGGCACGCGTCCTCGTGAACGAGCGCACGGGAACGGTCATCATGGGCCAGGACGTGCGCATCTCGCCGGTCGCGATCGCGCACGGCGCGCTCCAGGTCGAGGTGAAGACGGAGTACGGCGTCTCGCAGCCGGCACCGTTCTCCGACGGACAGACCGTGGTCGTGCCCGACAGCCAGATCGTCGCCTCCGAGGGACAGAAGCAGAGCCTGAGCGTGCTGCGAACGGGAGTGACGCTCGGACAGCTCGTCAGCGGCCTCAATGCACTCGGCGTGACGCCGCAGGACCTGATCGCCGTCCTCGAGGCGATCCAGGCCGCGGGCGCCCTGCAAGCCGAGCTGGTGATCATGTGACGACCCCGGTGAACGCGCTCACGGCGGGTCTGACGACTCCTCTCGGCAACGACGCGGTCGAGGACCTGCGGCACAAGCCGCTTCCCGAAGTCGCGCGCGAGTTCGAGGCGATGCTCGTCGCGCAGATGATCGGCGCGATGCGAAAGAGCGTCGGTGACTCGGGCCTGCTCTCGGCCTCGCCCGAGCGGCGCATGCTCGACGGCTTCTTCGACCTCGAGCTCGCCCGAAGCGTGCTGAAGGGAACGGATCTGGGATTGGCGCGCCAGCTCACGACGCAGCTCGAAGCGCGCGTGCCCGCGGCTGCGTTCGAAGCCGCCGAGCCGATCTCGGAGCCGCTCCTGGGACCGCTCCGGGGACCGCTCCGGGGACCGCTCCTGGGACCGCTCCGGGGACCGCTCCTGGGGCCGGTCACCGCAGAGGTCAGCTCGCCCTATGGCGAGCGCCTCGACCCGATCACGGGCGAGCCCGCGTTCCATGCCGGAGTCGATCTCGCCGCACCGGCCGGGACGCCGGTGCAGGCCGCCGCGGCGGGCGAGGTGGTCTTCAGCGGCCGGCGCGGCTCGGCAGGGAACCTCGTCGAGATCCGCCACCCGGACGGCGCCAAGACGAGCTACGCCCACCTGCACGAGATCCACGTGGACGTGGGCGAGACGCTCGGAGCCGGAGAGGTCCTCGGATCGGTCGGGACGACGGGCCGGACGACCGGACCGCATCTCCATTTCTCCGTCGAGCACGACGGAAGGGCCGTCGACCCGGAGACCCTCTGGCGCGGTCCCAGCGGATGGAGGAAGCCGCTGGGGGCTGAAAAAATTTCCTAAAGTTTCCCCTCGGCCGACCCGATAGGGGTGCGTGGATTTCAGCCACCGAGCTCTGCGATGAAGGTCGTCGGACAGCCACCGGACCACGTCTCCCCCTCGACCGTCGCTGCCGGCCGGACCAAGGTCGCGGGACGGGAGGATCGGACGGTCGGCGTCACCCCGACTCCGCAAACTCCGCAAGAGGAGACCGTCGCCCTCTCTCCGCTCGCCCGGGCCCTGCAGACCCTGCGCGGCGAGCTCGGAGACGCGACGACGATCGACGAGAAGCGCGTCGCCGAGCTGCGTGCCGCCCTCGAGGCGGGAAGCTACCAGCCCTCGGCTCGCGACGTCGCGAGCGCTCTCCTGCGCGAGCTCGCAGCGAATCGCAAACCCTGAAGGTCCATGGATCGCGAGGCCACCTCGCTGGCTCGGCTCCTGGAGATCGAGCACGACTGCTGCGTGCGGCTCTTCCGGGTCGTGGATGCCGAGCGGACCGCAGTGGCGCGCCACGACGTCGCGGCGCTTCTCGAAGCCGTGAACGAGCGCGAAATCGTGCAGGCGCGCTGGCAGCGCGCTTCGAAGTCGCGCGCCGCGTGCCTTGCCGACCACGTCGTCGCGGCGAAGCTCGTGAATCACTCCGCGATCGCGCCACTTCTGGCCCGCGCCCGCCGAGAGGCGGCCGACCTCCGCCGGGCACAGCGAATCAATGCGGCGGTCGTGCAAGGTGCGCTCGCGCACGCCGTCGAGCTTCTCGCCGCGCTGCGCCGCAATCAGCCCGGCAGCCGCTACGACGATCACGCCGCGTTGCAGGCCCCGGTTCCGTCGGCGTCGCGCGCCGGCTGGCGCGCCTGAGCGGAGGAACGATGGCGATCCTCGACCTTCTCAGCATCGGACGGTCGTCGCTGCTCGCTCACCAGCGCGCCTTGACGACGACGGGAAACAACGTCGCCAACGTCAACACCCCCGGCTTCAGCCGGCAGCGGACCGTGCTCGACTCGGTCGCCGCGGGCAACGGCTCCGGCGTACGCGTCGCCGGGGTCGAGCAGATCGTCGACGAGCTCCTCGAGGGGCGCGCGCTCCTGCAGGCAACCTCGCTCGGCGAGGCCGAAGCGCGCCGCGAGCTCCTCGACGTCGCGGAAGGAAACCTTCCCATCGGCACGGCCTCGATCGGCAGCGCTCTTTCGGAGCTCTTCGCGGCCGCGAGCGCGCTCTCGACCCATCCCGCCGAGATCGGCGTGCGAAGCGACTTCCTCGCCCGCGCCGAGACGGTCGCGGCGCGAATCCGCAGCGCCGCCGGCGGCATCGCGAGCCTGCAGCGCGAAGCGGACGAACGCGCGGCCGGCGCCGTCCCCGAGGTGAATCGGCTGCTCGACCGCGTCGCCGCGCTCAACGCGACGATCGCGCGCGCGCAGGCTCTCGGAGAGAACGCGAACGAGCTGCGCGATCAGCGTCGCGGAGCACTCGACGAGCTCGCCCGGGTGATCGGAGTCCGCACCGTCGCGCGCGAGGACGGCAGCGTCGACGTCCTCGCTCGTTCCGGAATCGCGCTCGTGACCGGGACGAACGCGGCGCGACTCGAGGCGCGGCCGGGAAGCGCGACCGGCGTCGACGGGCGATCGCTGCACGAGATCGGGATGGTCGCACCGGACGGAAGCTTGATCCCGCTCGGCGACGATCCGGGAGGCGAGCTCGGCGCGCACCTCGCACTTCGCGACGGCACGCTCGCGACGCTCTCCGCGGATCTCGACCTCCTCGCAACGACGCTTCGCGACGAGGTGAACGCGGTACAGACCGACCCGGCGGGGCGGGATCTCGACGGCGTCGTCGGCACCGCTCTCTTCGCGGGCACCGGCGCACTGGATCTCGAAGTCGCGCTGACGGATCCGCGCGGCATCGCCGCGGCCCAGAGCAGCAGCACCGGCGACAATGCGAACGCACTCGCTCTCGTTGCGCTTCAGAAGACCTCCGTCGCTGCGCTCGACGGTGCGACCTTCAATGACTACTTCGGGAGCCTTCAGGCCCGCATCGGCGGCCTGGCTCGCGAGGCGGAAGAGCAGGTGACCGTCGAGCGAACGCTCGCGGACGCGGTCGCAGCGCAGCGCGAGAACGTCTCGGGCGTGAGCCTCGAGGAGGAGTTCACCGACCTGATCCGCTTCGAGCGCGGCTTCCAGGCGGCGGCACAGCTGATCGCGGTTGCCGATCGCCTCCTCGACGAGCTCCTCGTCCTTCGCCGCTGATGATCTCCCGGGTGACACAGGGGAGCTTCGTACGCGACCTTCTCCGCGGCCTCGGCCGCCTCGAGAAGAGGATCGCCGACGCGCAGGGCGACCTGAGCAGCGGGAAGCACGTTCGCGAGCCGAGCGACGATCCTTCGGGCGTCGAGCGCGCAAGCCGTCTCCGCGTGGAGAGCCGCGAGCTGGCCGCTCTGCGAGAGAGCTTCTCGTTCGCGACGTCCGTGCTCGGGTTGCAGGATGCGACCCTCGATCAGGCCGAGGGCCTTCTCTCGCGGGCGCAGGAGATCGCCGCGCAGCATGCGAGCGGCCTCTCCACGACGGACGCGCGCCAGCAGGTCGCGATCGAGGTCGCGGACATCGAGCGTGCGCTGCTGACGCTCGCGAACACCTCGTTCGACGGACGATACGTCTTCGCCGGGCTGACATCGGGACCGACGCCCCCGTTCCTGCAGCTCGACGATCCGGGATTCGATCCGCTCGATCCGTACTCGGGGCCGAGCCAGAGCTTCGCGCTGCGCGCCGCGACGGACGAGACGATGCGCCTCACCACTCCCGGCGACCTGGTCTTCGGGCCGGCGATCGCCGCGATCGACGAGCTTCGCGCGACTCTCGCCGCCGGCGGCGTGCCGGCGTCGAGCTTCGAAGCGCTCGACCAGGCGACCGACGTGCTGACCGCGGAGAGGGCGAGCATCGGTGCACGGGCCCGGCGCGTGGAGGAAGGAGTGGTCGACGTGCAGTCCACGCTCCTGCGAGCCGCCGAGCGCATCGCGGCGATCGAGGAGGCGGAGGTGACCGAAGTGGTCACGGAGCTGACGCGACTCCAGGCGGCGCTGCAGGCGACGCTCGAATCGGGTCGCGTTCTGCAGTCCTCGATCTTGGACCACATCCGGTTCTGAGGTCTTCGAGTCTTTCCGAGTTCGTTGGTTTTGACGTCTTTGGCGACGGCCGAGTGCCATGGAGGGCATCGTGCTGGTTCTGACGCGAAAGGTCGGTGAGCAGGTCCGCATCGGCGATGGGGTCACGGTCCGCGTTCTCGGAGTGCGCGGTGGACAGGTGAGCCTCGGCTTCATCGCGCCGAAGGACGTGCGTCTCTTGCGGGAGGAGGTCTCGGTCGCGATCGAGCGAGAGAACCGGAAGGCGGCTCTGGACGACGTCGACCACGTCGGCCGGTTGGCGAGCCTCTGGAAGGAATATGGAAGCACGAAGAAGTAGCCTCGCGGAGTCGTGCGACGTCGAGCTTGCGAAAGCCGCGGATGCGGGCACCGTTCGGCTCGAGTCGCGGCGATTCGGCAGCGCCGAGGTCCCTCTCTCGGCGGTGTTCACTCTCGACCCGGGGCTGGTCGGCTTCCCCGGAGCGCATCGCTTCGTCCTTCTCGATCGGGACGCCGGGTCGCCGTTCAAGTGGATGGTGTGCCTCGATCAACCGGAGCTCGGCTTCGTGGTGACGGACCCGGTGGAGTGCGTCCCGGGCTACGTCTGCCCGACCGAGCGCGCCGCAGCGGTGCTGTCGTGCGAGGCCGAGGACGTCGCGCTGTTCGTGCTCGTGACGATCCCGAAGGAGCCGAAGGAGATCTTCTTGAACCTCCTGGCACCGATCGCGGTGGATCTGAGAAGCGCGCGAGGGCTGCAGATGGTGCTCGAGGACGGGAGCCTGGACCCGGCGCACCGGGTGCCGCTCGCGTAGGGCGCCTCGTGGGCCGTCCGGCGCGCTGCAGTACGCTGGGACTGCCGCGTAGCGCAGCGTCGTTCGGAGGCGGGTAGCGTCCTGGTTTGATTCCGAGAGCCGGGTGACGCACTCGGCACAGATGACCCTTCGCACCTCGTCCTCGATCTCGCCGTCGCCACACGCATGACGTGCACGGAGGATAGCGCGAGCGTAGAGGGCTCGAACCGGCGCGGCGCCGGCGCCGTGAATCAGACCGAAACGCTACCGGAGGCGGTCTCCTCGTCGCGTTCGCTTGTTCGCTTGGATGATGGCGTGAGATCCCGAATGGGGAACCGGCCAGCCGAGGAACAGCGCCCTATTCAATCACTCGCATTCGCGTCGCAACTCGACGTTTCACACCAATTTTTTTCTTGCGCAGCGCGCGAGTCTCTGGTACCTTCGCGGTGTGAAGAGAGGCTCACGCGAGCAACTCTCCTTCGATGACTTCCGCCGTCGCACGGGCCGAGGCGGACCGAGGTCCGGAGCAGGAAGACCGGCGGGTGCGCGTCCACGTGTGCGCCATCGCCCCAGGGCCGACTTCTCGGGAACGTGCCCCGCGCACGTGACGATTCGGCTGCGGCGCGGCCTACCGAGCCTCCGCTCTCGCAAGCTCGTGCGCGAGTTCCGGCGGAGCCTCGCAGTCGCCTGTGAGCGGAGCGAGTTTCGCGTTCTCCACTTCTCCCTCCAGCGGGATCATGCGCACTTCCTCGTCGAAGCGGACGGCACCGAGTCCCTCGCACGCGGCATGAAATCGATCGCGGCGAGGCTCGCGCGCGCCGTGAATCGCGTGTTCGAGCGAGTCGGCAAAGTCCTCGACGGCCGGTATCACCTGCACCTCCTCCGGACGCCGCGGGAGGTCCGCCACGCTCTCGCCTACGTGCTTCTCAATGCGCGCCGTCACTGGGCGAAGCGATTCGGCACGGCTCCGCCGGTGCGGATCGACGAAGCGTCTTCAGGCCGCTGGTTCCGTGGCTGGTCGAGGGACGTTCCTGGAGCCGACGTGCGCGGCAGTCCCGATGTCGCGTCCGCGCGCACGTGGCTCGCCCGCTCGGGCTGGCGACTCCACGGCCTCATCGACCCGGGTGGCGTACCCGGTCCAGGCGAGGGCCGAGCCCGATCCTGGCTCGGTCGCGATCGTGCCGAGCTTGGCAATCGTACTATAGGACGCAGGGCTCGTGGTCCGATCGAGGGGTCAAGAACGCCTTGAACGAGAAGGAAGACGGCGGCTCACCGCAAAACCCCCAGCCACCCTCCGCACCATCTACCAAACCACAACAGCCTGCACGTCGAAGCTCGACACGCCGCAGCGCCCTTCGCCAGTACCGCGCGAGGCTTCGGGGGTACACGCCGAGTATTCAGCTCGTGTTCGAAGGGCTGATCGTGTTGTTCACGTTCGTCCTAACAGCCATCTCGATCTACCAAGGCTTTGCCATCAGGCGTCAGATCCATCTCGCCGAAGAAGCGAATAGGACCGCCGCCGAGGCCTTGAAGAGAGACCATCAACCATCGGTTTTTCTCGAGGAGGCCTTCTTCTCCGACGAGCCACGACGTCAGCAAGATCGCGGATCGATCGAAGCCGAGCGCGATGGCAGAATGCTCGCTGGCGACGCTGCGGCAACGACGGACCGCTACGCCGGGGCCGGTGCCGCGGCGCGCGAGCCGCCGATTGCTTCCGCCAGCTGATCCAGCCCGTTCAGCGTCGGAGCCACGCTACGCAAGCGCTCGTACTCCGCGCGAGCCCCGTCGAGCTGCGACAGCCGCACGTACACGCCCGCGAGCGCGAAGCGCATCGAAGCGTCCTCTTGGTTTCGCTCGACGTAGGCAGCGAGGATCGCGCGAAGGCGATCCCAGCGCTCGAGCGCGGAGCCCGCACGGAGGAGCCAGTGCAGGACCTCCGCGTCGTCGGGCCACTCGCGCGCGAGCTCCGCGAACACGGTCCACGCACTCTTCGCGTCGCCCTGCCCGAGGAGAGCCATGCCGAGACCGAGATGCGCCTTGCGACGCTCGCCTCCGTATCTCTCGCTCGTCCGGAACGCTTCGGCGGCCCGGTCCCAGCCGGCGAGCTGCAGCTCGATCACCCCCCGGAGGAGCCAGCCACGCGCATGCTCCGGCGCGTGCGCGAGAAGCGCGTCGACGTCGCGCTCGGCTCCAGACAGGTCGCCGTGCTCGACGGCCTCCGTCGCCAGCGCGCAACGCGCCTCGGCGTTCTCCTCGAGCTCGAGCAGCCGACGCCAGAAGGCGAGCGCGCGCCCGGGAACACCGGCGCGAGCGCAGAGCTTTGCGCCGAAGCGAAGGACGCCTGCGTCGGCAGGCCAGCGGTCGGGATCGTCCAGCAGCTCTTCCAGACCCGCGAAGCCCGCGCTCGCACGCGCCTCCGCCTCCCGAACCCTCTCCCAAGCATCGACTTCCGCCCGATCGACGCCCGCGACGACGCGCCTCGTCGCCCCGTCGAGCTCGCTCGAGCGGACGATCCACCCGTCGGAGAGCATCTGCGTGAGCTCGTCCGTGAACGAGCGCTCCGACCAGCGTGCGCGGAGACGCGCTCCGTTCTGCGCGTCGTGATCGTGGCGCCCGGCGGTCTGGCTCTCGAGGTGGAACAGCACGCTCTCCGGCGCGTACGCCACGCGCGCCCCTCGCGCGCCGATCCGGAGGCAGAGGTCGACGTCTTCGAACGAGTTGCGGAAGCCCTCGTCGAAGCCGCCGACGGCGGAGAACGCTTCGCGGCGCACGAGCATGCACGCAGCCGTCACGGCCTGCAGATCGCGAGGCCGGTTCGCCGCGGCGAAGTCACCGGGGCACCTCGCATAGAGATGATACGGCCGGTCGTCGGGATCGAAGACGACGCCCGCGTGCTGGATCGTACCGTCCGGATAGAGCAGCTTGCTGCCGACGACGGCGACCTCGGCCCGCCGCTCGACGACGTCGATCATCGCGCGCAGCCAGCCCGCGAGGGGGATCGTGTCGTTGTTGAGGAACACGAGATGCTTCCCGCGCGCCGCTTGCGCTCCTTGGTTGCAAGCGCGCGCGAAGCCGAGGTTCTCGGTGTTGCGGACGATCTGCACGTCTCCGCCGAGCTCCGCGAGCAAAGCCGCGGTCCCGTCGGTGGAGGCGTTGTCGACGAGAACCACCTCGTAGTGGACGTCCTCGGTGACGCGGGCGAGCTCCATCAAGCACTGCCGCGTGAGCTCGGCGCGATTGAAGAGCGGGATCACGATCGAGCACTCGTACGAAGTCGGCTGTGAAGCGTGTCTCTCGCGCGCACGCCGCTGGGCCTCGACGACCCCGGGCGCTCCCGCGGCGAGGTGCGCGTAGCGCCCGTGCACGAGCGCGAGCGTACGGACGAAGTCGTCGCGGTGACGGCTCGACGTCGAGCTCCCGTCGGTGCGCCAGCTGAAGCTGCACGTCACCTCCTGCACCTGCACGAAGTCGTGACGCTCGGCGAGACGGATCAGGAGGTCCCAGTCCTCGTGCGTGAACATGTCCTCGTCGAAGCCGCCGACCGCGTCGATGCAGTCGCGGCGGTGCATCAAGCACGGGAGCGGGATGAAGTTCTCGACCAGGAGGACGTCGCGCCGGAACGGAGCGCAGTAGATCGGCTCCGGCGGCGACTGGACCCAGGTCTCTCCCCGCCGCTGCTCGTGCACGCGCTGCGCGAAACCGTACGCGACGGCGGCGCCTTCTCTCTCGAGGGCGGCGACCAGCAGCTCGAGATGCCGCGGCAGGTACCAGTCGTCGTCGTCGAGATAGGCGACGTACTTCCCGCGCGCGAGCCGGAGGCCGGCGTTCCGCGCCGCCGAGCGATTCAGGTTGCGCGCGAGGCGCACGTAGTGGACGTCACGATCAAAGGCGGAGGCGGAAGCAGCGGCGGCGACCTTGCGGACGACGTGCTCGACCGGCGCTCCGCCGTCGTTCACGACGATCACCTCGACGTGCGGATGCGTCTGCGCCAGTACGCTCCGGAGGGCACGCTCGAGCCACTCCGGGCGCTCGAACGTCGGCACGATCACGGAGACGAGCGGCTGCCCGCGGGTCGTCGATGCTTCGGCGATCATACTCCCCGCCCTTCCGAGGCCGAGCGATCCGGCCGGATGACGACGGACAAGCCGCCCGGATGGATCCGGATGGGCTCCGTCGGGTACGACGCGCACAGCCGGCGAAGGCCTTCGGGCGCGAAGAAGTTGACGTGACCCGAGCCGGCGTCACGCCGCCCGTCGGGAACGGACAGGAACACCGAGCCTCCCGGACGCGCCACGCGGACGAGCTCGGCGAGTGCCGCCTCCGGCCGATCGACGTGCTCGAGGACGTCCGTGCAGAGCACGACGTCGAAGGACGCGCTCGCCCGCGCGATCGCCGTGATCTCGCCCACCTGGAAGTCGACGCCGGGCACGCTCGCCTCGACGATCGCACGCAGCGTCGACGAGTTGTCCTGCGCGAACGGAACGACCGCGAAGCGCTCGACGAGCTTCTGGAGCACCCACCCGTTGCCGCAGCCCGCGTCGAACACGCGCGCGCCACGCGAAAAGGAGACCTGCGACACGACGGTCTCGAGGAGCTTCTCGAGACGCGCGCCGTTGTACTGCATGAACTTCGCCTGGTTCACGAAGTAGCGATCCGTGAACCGCGTCGAGTTGAAGACGGAGGGCAGGAAGAAGTAGAGCGCCTTGACGTCCTCGACGAAGCGGTCCGACACGACCACCGGCCACCCCGGGCCGACGCGGATCGTCGCGCCGGGCTGGCTCTCCAGCGCTTCGAGGTGGCCGAGAAGCGCCACGCAGCACTCGAAAAGCCTTTCCCCGACGTCGACGTCGCGACACATCGCCTCCTCGACGTCACCGAGCGAGCCCGCGATCTCGCCGCGCTCCATGCGCTGCAGGAACCGCGCGAGCGTGGCCTCGGTATCGTCCGGTCGCAGCTCGAGGAGCCGCCCGAGCGATTCTTCGGCGGCTTCGACGTCGCCGAGGTGCTTCGCGACCCGCGCGCTCTGGAGGATCGCTTGCGCGTGCGTGGGATGGATGTCGAGGATCGTCGCGAGCACGCCACGGGCTTCGCGAAGCGCGCCGCGCTCCTCGAGCCGCGTCGCGCCTTCGAGGAGCAGCTCGACGATCAGATCGGGGTCGCGCTCCGCGCGCGAGGCTTCCGGAACGGCGAGCGGATCGGAAGAGAGGGCCACCGCGCTCATGCGTGCTCCACCAAAGCCGCGTCTTCTCGCGCCGCTGCGACCGCTTGCCCGCTCGCCAGCGCCAGGCGCGCCGCCGCGCCGATCGAAGCGTCGTCGTACGCCTGCCAGTTGTTGAGGACGATGCGCGCGGCGAGCGCGTCGAAGTTCGCGAGGACCTCCTGGAACAAGCCGGTGTCGTGGCGGCGATAGCAGAACAGCGGCTCGGGGATGCGGCGGCCGTGGAAGCCGCGCGCACCGGCGGCGACCCAGAAGTCCCAGTCCTCGCAGCCCTTCACGTTCGTCCGGTAGCCGCCGACGGCCTCCCAGACCGCGCGCCGGAAGAGCGCGCAGTACGAGATGTGGTTCGCGAAGCGAAGGCGGGCGAAGTCGTAGTCGCCCGCGAGCACCACCTGCTCGACGCCGTCGAAGTCGCGCCGATCCGTGTACGCGATCGCGATCGTCGGATCGGACTCGAGCACCTCGAGGCAGCGCTCGAGCATCGTCGGCGCGATCAGGTCGTCCGCGTCGAGGCAGAGGACGTACTCGCCGCGGGCCTCCGCGATGCCGCGGTTCCTCGAGATCGCCGGCTGGCCCGAGTTCTCCTGGCGGATCGATCGAATCGTGCGGTGCGGATGACGCTCGAGAAGCTCGGCGACGACCGCCGGCGTCTCGTCCGTGCTTCCGTCGTCGACGATCACGACCTCGACCTCGCGCACCGTCTGGCAGAGGACGCTGCCGACCGCTTCCGGGAGATAGCGCGCGTAGTTGTGGCATGGGATCACGACCGAGATGCGCGGTGCCTTCTCGATCGCCATCGCAGGCGGGGCGAGCGCAGGTGCGCTGCGGTCGACGAGGAGCGGCGCGACCGCCGCGCGCATGTCCTCCTCCGGGCTCGTCTTCACGAGGAACGGTGCGCCGTAGCGCCCGCGCGGGCCGTGCACCGGCGCCGTCCAGTCTCCCGCGTCGTACGGACGAAGCTCGTCCTCGCCGTAGAGCGCGAGGTAGTTGGGATCGACTCCGTCGCACGCCGGGCGAGCGGCGCAGCCCGAGCACTTCGAGGCGAAGAGCTTGCGTCGCTCCCCGCGCATCCCGACGATGCGAACGCCGTTCGGCAGGAGCTCGTCCGCCGGACGTGCTTCGAACGCGGCGTCGATCTGTCCGCGCGCGAGAGGAAGCGGCCGCGCGCAGATCTCCGGAGACCCGCCGAAATGGCCGGCCTCGTTCATCCACTCGTAGGGGTCGTAGCGGACGCCCACGACGCCGACGAGGTTCTTCTCGAAGCCGCGCACCGTGCAGAGCGGCGCGTACCGAACGTTCACGGCGACGCCGCCCTCCTCGAGGATCGTGATCGCCTCCTCGAGATGCGGTCGGATGTCCGAGTAGCGCGCCTGGACGCCGAACGCGCGCCCGTCGCGGTTCCACTCGTAGTACGCGTTCATGATGATGAAGTTGTGGAGGTAGACGCGATGCCGGAGAACCTCGCGGGCGATCTCCGGCAGATGGCGGAAGTTCCACTCGAACACCGTCGTGTTCGAGCAGTACTGGAAGCCCCGTCCGTCGAGGTGGTCCATCGCCGAGCGGAGCCGTTCGAAGCTCTCGCCGGTGATGCGGTGGAAGAGCTCCTCGTCGACGGCGTGCACCGAGAGCAGGAAGTTGACGATTCCGGCTTCGAGCAGGTCGTCGACGAGCCGCTCGGTCGCGCAATTGGGCATCTTCCGCATCAGGAATTGCGCGAGCGTGATCATGCGGCCCGCGAGGCCGAGCTCGCGATGCGCGTAGCGCGTGATCTCGACGATGTCGGGATGCAGGCTCGGCTCGCCGCCCGTGTAGTCGAAGTGGAGGAAGCCCGCTTCCTTCAGCCGGAAGAGGATTTCCTTGCACTCGTCGAGCGAGCGAAACTTCGCTCGGCGCATGCCGCGGAACTGATCGTCGCTCTGATCGAGGTGGCTGTAGTAGCAGAAGCGGCACGAGTGAGTGCACTTCAGGCCCACGTCGAGAACCGCGCTCCGGCTGAGCGCACCGATGGGATGGCTGTACATGTCTCCTCCGGCCGGCCGACGCGGCGCACGAGAGCTGGAGCTGGCCTTCGCCGCGTGGCGAGCAAGGCGAGTGCCACCGCGCTCGATCGATCGACGAACGACTGCTTCGCGACGGAGGCTCCGTCCCGTCCCCGAGGGGGGAGGAAGAAAGTTCCGCCTCCGGCAGGGTTTGCGCGTCTCCGGCGCTCCCGGTCTCGTCCGGAACGCTCGCGGCCCCGCCGATTCACGGCTCCCGGACGGCACGGTTGCTGCAGCTTCCACGGTCATGAAGCTCGAGCCGCCCCGGATGCGAGCGCGCACGCTGCGAGCGCTCGCCCCACTCTCGTTGCTGGTCGCGACGGCCTGCGGGGCCGCCTTCTCGGGACTGCTCGAGCCCGTCGCTTTGCTCTTGACGGTCGGCGGCAGCCTCGGCGTGACGTGGCTCACCTTCTCTCGCGCGCGTCTCGAGAGCGCGTGGAAGCACGTCGTCGCTCTCTTGCGGGAGAGGCCCACGGGCGACGAGGACGGCGAAGCGGTGATCGCCTCCCTGAAGCGACTGGCCCGCATCTACCGCGTCGAGGGTGGACCGGCTCTCGAACGGGCCGCCGGCCGCGAGCGCGACGTCTTCCTCCGGACCGCTGTCGAGCGAACGCTCGAATGCGCGGACGTCGACGAGCTACGCGACTCGCTGCTCGGCGACGTGCGCCGTCTGGTGAACGAGGGAGAAGCGGCGCGCGCCGTGCTGCTGACGCTCGGCAAGCTCCTCCCGGCCTTCGGCTTGATCGGAACGCTGATCGGCCTCGCGATCCTCCTGCCGGCGGTCGGCGCCGGAGACGTCGCGGCGGCAGGGCCGAGCCTCGGTCTTTCGATCTTGACGACGCTCTACGGCGCCGTGCTCTCGAACGTCGTCGTGCTGCCGATCGCGACGAAGCTGCAGTCGGCGCTCGCACGACGTGCTCTCGTCCTGCAGATGATCGTCCTCGGAGCCGAGCTCCTGCACCGGCGCGCGTACCCGACCGAGGTCGAGCGCTCGCTGCGCTCCTTCGGCGGGCTGGCAACGCTGCCTCCGACGGAAGTCACTCTCCTGACCGACCGTGCTGCCTGACGTCGCGAGCCTGCCCGCCGCCGCTCCGCAGGGGGACGACCAGGATTCCTGGTCGTGGCTGGTCACCTTCAGCGATCTCGTGCTGCAGCTCTTCGGGTTCTCGATCGTGGCCATGGTGATCGGCGCGGGCCAGGTCGCGAGCCACCGAGCGCCTGTCGCGAACGACGTCGCCCTCGAGGAGAGCTCGGCCGCAGCATCGGTCGAGCTCGCGGCGAGCGGGAGCGCAATCGAGATCGCTTCGAGCGCGTCGTCGAGTCTGCGCGAGGCCGAGGTGGCCGAGGATCGCGACCGCATGCCCACGCCCGAGCCCAAGCTCGAGCCCGCCAAGCCCGCCGAGCCCGCCGAGCCCGCCGAGCCCGCCGCCGTGATCGCTGCCGAGACCGCGGTCGCCGCTGCTTTGCCGAAGCCCGCCGGCATTCCGCCGCCGGGCGTCGTGCCGCAGAGCGCCCGCCTGACGGCGCTCGTCCGTTACCTCGAAGAGCTTCTGCCCTCGCAGGACGATGCGCTCGTCGCCACCGTCGAACGGACCGACGGCGCCGTCGTCGTCGCGGTCGCGGACGGCTTCGCCTCGGGAAGTGCCGAGCCGTCGCCTGCGATGCGCCCTCTCCTCGCGGAAATCGGCACGCTCGCCGGCGCCTCGCCGGACGTCTCCATCGAGGTCGCGGGGCATACCGACGACCGACCCATCCACACGACGGCGTACGCGTCGAACCTCGAGCTGTCCCTCGCGCGCGCCTCGCGCATCGCTCGCGACCTCGTGGCGGCGGAGCCGGGGATCGCGGAGCGCGTGTTCGCTTCCGGCTACGGCGAGCAGCGACCGGTCGCCGCGAACGACGAAGCTCGAGGCCGCGCGCGCAACCGCCGCATCGAGATCCGCCTCTCGCCCCTCTCCTGAGGGAGCTCGTGCTCCCCGAGCTTCAGGCGGCTCGACCGGGCGCGGAGCAGAGTCCGGCCCGCGTGGTCGGCCGCTGGCGTGCGACGTCGAACGCCGCGACGCGGTACGCCTCCGCGAGGGTCGGGAAGTTGAAGATGTTCTCGATGAAGGCGTCGACCTCGAGCCCCGAGAGGATCGCGAGCTGCGCGACGTGGATCAGCTCCGTCGCACCCTCGCCGACGATCTGCGCCCCGAGGAGCTTCCTTCCGCTCGGGTCGGAGACGAGCTTCAGCAAGCCGTCGGTGATGCCGCCGATCTGTCCGCGCGCGACCTCGTCGAAGCGCGACCGGCCGATCAGGACCGATCCGTACCGCTTGGTCGCGTCGCCCTCGCTCAAGCCGACCGTCGCGATCTCCGGGATCGTGTAGATCCCGATCGGCGAGAGCTCCGGAGGATGTCCGGGCTCGAGACCGAGGGCGTGGCAGACCGCGCGACGGCCCTGCTCCATCGAAGTCGCCGCGAGCGCGGGAGGCCCGATCACGTCCCCCACCGCGTAGATGTTCGGTCGTGCGGTGCGGCAGTTCTCGTCGACGGCCATCACGCCTCTATCGTTCAGCTGGAGCCCGGCCGCTTCGAGGCCGAGGTCCTCGACGTTCGCGACGCGCCCGAGAGCCACGAGCATCTTCTCGCTCGCGATCTCGGTGCCGTTCGCGAGCCTCGTTCGTGCCGAGGCCAGCCCGTCCCAGCGGACCGACTCGATGCGCTGCCCGCCGATGTAGCGCCCGCCGTGCATGGCGAAGCCCGCGACGAAGCGCTCGACGATCTCCTCGTCGACGAATCGGAGAGGACGCGGTGACGAGTCGATCATCGTCACCTGCACGCCGAGACGTGCGAAGATCGAAGCGTACTCGCTCGCGATGACGCCGCCGCCGAGGACGGTCAGCGAGCGCGGCAGGTAGATCATCGACAGGATCGAGTCGCTGTCCAGGATGTTCTCGTGGTCGACCGGAATGTCCGACGGCGCGCGCGGCCGGGAGCCCGTCGCGATCACGAAGAACTCGGCGCAGAGCGATCTTCGTTTGCCGTCGCGGAACTGGATCTCGACCCGCTCCGGCGACGTGAAGCGCACCTTGCCCTGGATCCACTGGATGCCGTTCCGTTGGATCTGCCGCTCCATGTAGACGGCGTGCGCGCGGACGACCTGATCGAGCCGTCCGGTGAGGCTTCCGACCTCGACGTCGGCGGCGATGCGGTCGCCGTCGCCGGCCCAATCGATCGTCGTGTGAAGCGCCGAGTCCCGCAGGGTCTTGCTCGGGATCGTACCGCGGCGGACGCAGGCACCTCCGACGAAGGCCTCGCGCTCCACGAGCGCAACCGTGCGGCCTGCCTTCGCCGCCTGGATCGCGGCCTTCTGGCCCGCCGGACCGCTCCCGATGACGACCAGATCGAAACGTTCGCTCGTGCTCATAGGACCATCGTCCGTAACGCCGCGGAAACGGCCTCGTGCTTCGCGAGCACGGCTTCGGCGTCGTCGGGATAGAGGTTCAAGTCCGCCCAGCCGCGGTGACTCCGCACGAGGTCGTCGTCCAGCGTTTCCGAGAGAAGGTGACGGGCGAGATGATCGGCGAGGCCCGTGATCACGGGCTCCTGCGCAAGGATCTCGTGAGAGTCGTACGTCGCGTACGACTCGATGCAGCTCCGAACCGCGGCCGTAAGAGACCACTTCTCCGCGAGAAGACCTCCTGCCGTCACGTGGAACTCCTCGAGCAGCGAAGCGAGCTCGTCGTCTCGAAGGGGAGCGCGCAGGCTCGCTTCGAGGTCGACGGCGGCCTGCAGCACGAGCGGCTTTCCGATCGTGTGGAGAAGCCCGCACAAGAACGCGCTCTCGACGTTGCAGCGCAGCGCCCGCGCGATCTCGCGACCGAACGCCGCGGATGCGAGCGCGTGGCGCCAGATCGCGCGCAGCTCCACCCGACGACCGCGCACGTCGAAGACTCCGCTCTGCAGCGAAGCGATCAAAGCGATCTCTCCCAGCAAGCGGACCCCGAGCCGGGTGATCGCCTGCTGCAGGGAAACGATCGGGGACCGGGGCATGTAGGCAGGCGAGTTCGCGATGCGCAGCACGTGTCCCGCGAGAGCCGGATCTTGCTGGAGCAGGCGTGCGATACTGTTCGCGCCCTGCTCCTCGTCGCGCGCGAGCGTGAAGACCTCCGTCGCGACCCGCGGCAAGAGCGGGAGCTCGACCTCGCCCCCGGCGAACCGTGCGGAGAGCGCTTCACCCACGAGGGCGAGCGGCTCCTTCGCGGTCGGTCGGGTGGCCTGTGAGGAGACCGCTTCGCTCGTGTTCACCCGGTGACCCCCGTTCCGTTCGCTTCCCGCGGTGTCGCGGCGACGGGGATCTCGTCCCTGGGAAGCACGATCGGGCCTTCCTGCTTCTCTCCGCTCGAGCCCGCCTTGGCCCCCTCTGTCCGCTCGGCGAGGATCGACAGACGGCGATTCTCGTGGGCGAGCGGCGCGCCGGGATCGAGCGGCTCGCTGTCGGCGTACGAGAGCACGCGCTTCACCTGCTTCGGACGGAGCCCGCTCGTCTCGAGAACGAGACGAGCGTTGTCGGCGCGCTCGAACGAGAGCTCCCAGTTCGTCTTGCCGGAAGCCGCCGGATACGGGCGAGAGTCGGTGTGGCCGCCGACCTGGACCGGATTCGGAAGCTCGCCCAGAACGCCCGCGACCTTTTTCAAGAGCGAGACGAGAGGCGGCTTCAGGTCGGACGACGAGAGATCGAAGAGCAGCGTCGGGTCGCGCGCCTGGTCGATCACCTGGATGCTGAGCCCGGAGTCGCGGACCTCGATGATGACCTGGTCGCGCAGCTTCTCGAGCGAAGGATCCTTCGCACCGGCCCGCTGGATCGCGTCCTCGAGCGCCTTGGCATGGCTCTCGAGAGCCTCTTGCTCTTGCGAAGCCTTGGAATCGGCGGACTCCTGCTTCTTGGGCACGCCCGTCCGGACGAGGACCATGTCGTTCTCGATCAGGCTTTGCTCGAGCCGGTGCGCTGCGCTCTTCTCGTCGCTGACCACGCTGCCGCCCGGCAGGATCCCGGGATCGCGGAAGTACTGCGCGATCTGCGAGCGGAGCTTCACGTCGGCCTGCGTCAGCAGCCAGAGCACCATGAAGAGCGCCATCATCGCCGTCACGAAGTCGGCGTAGGCGACCTTCCACGCTCCGCCGTGGTGAGCCGCATGAGCGGCCTTCTTCTTGATGACGATCCGGACGGTCTCGGCTTCCTTCGGCATCCTCTCAGCTCCCGCCCGCCTTGACCTCGCGACAAGCCGCGTCCGTCTCCTCGCTCGTCGGACGGTTCGCCGAGAAGATCGATTTTCGCGCGAACTCGATGGCAACGATCGGCGCGGCTCCGCGGAGGGAAGCGACGACGCCTTCCTTGATGCAACGCAGGTAACGGGTGGCCATGTTCGTCTGGACCTCGATCGTCGTCGCGAGCGGCGACAGGAGCCCGTACGAGAGCAGAATGCCGAGGAACGTTCCGACGAGCGCGGCCGCGACGTGGTGTCCGATCACCTCCGGGCCGCCGTCGAGGTGCCCCATCGTGACGATGATGCCGAGCACCGCGGCGACGATGCCGAGACCGGGAAGAGCGTCGCTGGTCGTGCGGATGAGGCTGATCGGAACGTGCGCTTCTTCGTGATGCGTCTCGATCTCGTTGTCGAGCAGAATGTTCAGCTCTTCCGGAGACGCGGTGCCGTTGACGATCTGCTTCAGCGCGTCGCGAAAGAATTCCACGGCATGGTGGTTCTTGAGGAAGCTCGGATACTTCGAGAAGATCGAGCTCTTCTCCATGTCGTTCACGTGCTCGTCGAGCGCGACGGCGCCGCTCTTCCGGATGAACGAGTAGAGCTCGTATTGCAGCTTGAGAAGCTGCACGTAGTCTTCCTTCGACGGCATCGTGGCCGAGAACGCCGCGCCGAAGGCCCGGAAGACTTGACCTCGGATCTGACCGGGCGCGGAGACGATCAGCGCCCCGAGTGCGGCTCCGCCGATGACGACGAGCTCGCTCGGCTGAATCAGGATGGCGAAGTTGCCACCGACCATGGCGAACCCGCCCATGACCGACGCAAAGACCACTACGAGGCCGATCGCGGTGAACATGACCACCCGCTAGTCGGCTCCGACTTCGCCGGTGTTGAGAGGCGAATGTCGAAAAAATGCCTCCTGCGAGAGGGAGGCTCGCGACCGGGAGGGCGCTAGAGCGTCGGCGTTGGCGCCGGCCGCTCAGCCGCAGACGGGAAGGACCTGCGCGAGCGGAACGAAGGTCGAAGTCGTCGCCGGAGTCGTCGGCGGGATCGCCGGCGCGAGCTGACCGGCGAGGCAGCGCGCCGTCTCGCGGGCGTGCCGGCCGACGGCGCTCACGAGCGCGTCCTCCCACGCCGGACCGTCGACGTCGAGCTCGACGGTACGAGACACCTGCACCGCCTCGAGCGAAGAGGTCTCCTCGGCGAGCAGCAGAATTCTGACGACCATGCGCCAGACGGAATGCAACCGTGATGCCGAGCGGGCGGCGAGAAACCGAGCCGCGGCGAGAGGTTCAAAGAGAACGAGCCTTGCAAAGCTGAGAGACGGCCCGCTCGTCGCGCGAACCGTTGCGCCGTTGCGCGAATCTGCCGTGCGAAGTGGAGGCGCGCGCGCTCAGCGCCCGCCCGCTTCGACGACCGGTGCGGGGCCCGGTGCGGGGCCCGCCCCCGGTCCCGCCCCGGGCCCCATCGGGGCCGAAGGGAAGACGTACGGATAGATGTTCATCGGGTACGCGGCGGCGCCGGTCCCCGGCACGCTCGGATCGAAGACGTCCCTGCTCGGGTTCGCCGCGCCCGTCGAGAGCACGGTTCGTCCGTCGCTCGTGTTCCAGGTGCCGATGTTGTCGTTGGCGAACTTCTGCTCCTGCTGTGCCGCCGTCGCGCCGTCGTTCTTGTCCTGCTGCTCCTGCTCGAGACGGTCGTTCTCGAGCATCTGCTGTATGGTCGCGTCGCTCACACCCGCCTTCTTGAGCTTCAGCACCTCGTCGGCGGTCAGAGCCTGCGCGACGGAGCTGCCGATGAAGGTGGCGCACAGCGCGCCGAGGATCGCGCTCTTCACCCGGATCTCGCGCCTTCCGCAAAGCGCACGCCCGAGCATCGGTGCTCCGTTGCTGTCGCTTCCGTTCGCACGATCGTTCACGACCAGACCCTCCGTTCGCTCGCGGCCCGCAAGCCTTCCCGTGCGCGGCCGGCGTAGTGCATCACGCGGTCGACGTATTGCTGCGTGATCTTCGGTAAGAACGCGCGAATGCTTTCGTATCGCGTCGGGTCGCTTCGCAGCCGCTCTGCTCGTTCCTGTGCTGCCGCGACGCGTCCCTCGCCGGCGTTGTATGCGGCGACGGCGAATCGGATTCGCTCGGCCGGGTCGTCGACGGCGACCGTGCGGAGCGAGCGCCCCAGGGATGCGTCGCGCTCGAACAGGTCGTCGAGGTAGCGAAGGTGCGCGACGCCGATCGCCACGTCGTCGGTTCCCGGCGGCCGGACGAGCTCCCCTCGCGCGAAGCGACGGCGGACGTCCGCCTCCGTCGGCTCGGTGACCTGAAACGTACCCGTGCTGAGCCCGTCGGAGCTGCGCGCGGTCGGATCGAGGCTCGACTCGGCGACCGCGACCGCCAGCGAGAGATCCGGCTCGAGCCCGGCGTGGTTCGATGCGCGTGTGATCTCGGCCGCGAGCGCGCGGCGGGACGGGGTCCGGAGCCAGGGGGACAGACGCTCCGAGGCGTCCGCGCTCGGGACTTCGTCGGGCGCACTCTTCGTTTCGTCGCTGCGCCGAGGCTCCGTCGCCCGGCGAGCGCGCGAGGCGTCGAGCTGCGCGAAGAACGCGGATACGTCACGGCGCCACGGCAGCGGGCGCAGACGATGCGCGGGCTCGCTCGCGGAAGACGGGCGCAGGATCTGCACCTGGACGATGCGCGGCACCATTGCGCCTTCGCTCACGCAAGCGGGATGCCGCGAGGAGACACCGAGCGGCGGGGCTTTCTCTCTCGCGTGCGGGGAACGAAGATCCGGCCCCGGCAGAAGTTGCCGGGGCGAGAAGAGAAGAGGGGCGGCTCGCCTCCCGTCGACTAATTGGTCGTGACGAGCATGAGGTCGTCGTGACGCACTTCGCGCAGCCGCTTCGTGCGCAGGACTCGTGCGAGCGCTTCCTCCCAGGGGCGCTCGAAGACCTGGACCGAGACGCGCCCGACGACGTCGGGAGTGAAGATGGCCCGGTATCCACCCGCGCTTGCGAGGAGATCGATCACCGTGCGCACGTCGGTGTTCGCGAAGTCGACCGAGACGCGCTTGTCGCGCGCCTCGTTCGCGGGAGCGGGCGACGGTTCCTCCGGCACGGGCGCGACCTCCTCGGGAGCGGGAATCGACCTGGCGATGACCGGCAGGACGGCCGATCCCGGCGTGACGGTGCCCTCCGCACCTCCCAATGCCGCGAGCGCCTGCGTGGCTTCGGCGGGGGACGAAGGCGCGATCGTCGAGGCTTCCGTCGCCGTCGCGAGCGAAGGCTCGGTACTCGTGGGCGCCGATGCGGTCGGCGCCGGACGCAAACCGAAAGTCGCTGCCGCGAGCTCCCGCTTGGCGGCGGTTCTCGACCTCGCGCGAGACGTCTTCGGCGACGTACGACCCGTTCCCGACGAAGCGTGCACGACCTTGGGCATCACCGCCTCGGCCTTCTGCGCCGGCACCGCGAGAGCGACCTCCTCCGGCACCGGAGGCGACGTCGTCTCGGGTGCGGCGTCGGCCGCGTTCGCGAGCCCGACGATCACGCGGTCGCCTTCGCTGCGGATCGTGAAGTCGACGCGGCGGCGAAGCTCGAGGACGAGCCTCGTCTCACGATCGGGCTGCGCGGAGGCGCAGGTTCGGACGCGCTCGAGAACCGCATCTTCGGTCTCGGTCTCGATCTCGATCTCGTCCTGCTCCGCCGCGCACGCGGCGCCCGGGAGATCCAGGATCAAGAGCCGGTTCGCCCACAGCGAGACTTCGGGATCGGCGAATCCGTCGAGCTGGACCACGACGCGCGTCGCGTCGGCTCCGGGCTCGATGGTGACGTCCTCGACGCGCGTCGCGGGAGGAAGGTTCTTCGCCGCGGTCACGGCGACTTCCTGCGCCTCAGACGGGGTCGTCGACGGCTCGTTCGAAGCCGTCTCCGCAACCTCGGGAGCGTGCATCGAAGCGACCCCGGGGATCGCGTCTCCGACGAGATTCCCGGCCGATGCCATCCAGCCGCAGCCGACGAGCATCGAGGCGGACGCGATCGCGCAAGCGCGCGTCGCCGCCGTCCGGATCGGGTGTGACGGCCTCTCGGCTGCGCTCACGTTCAACTCCCTCTCGCCGGGCCTTCGCCGGCGCTTTCAGCAGTCGAAGGCGATCTCCGCCCGCGTCTCCGCGAGCTCGGTGCGCAGCCGGGCCATCGCCTGGCTGTGGAGCTGCGAGATGCGTCCCTCGGTGAGGTGCATCGCGTCCGCCATCTCCCGCATCGTCAGACCCTCGTAGTAGTAGAAGGAGACGACGATCCGCTCCTTCTCCGGCAGCGCCTCGATGGCGCGCGCGAGGATCTCGACACGCTCCTTCTGGAGCACGTTCTTCATCGGACCGCGGTCGCCCGCGTCCGAGTACTCGTGGTCCTCGGTCAGGATCTCTTCCCCGCGGCCGCACGCGAGGTCCGCCGTCGGGACCATCGACTGGGCGCCGAGCGCCGCGACGGTGCGCGCGTACTCGTCCAGCGAAAGATTCATCTCCTTCGCGACTTCGTCGTCCGCGGGCGGGCGGCCGAAGCGGCGCTCGAGCCGGATCGTCGCCTCCTCCACGTCGTGCGACTTCTGGCGGATGCTGCGTGGCAGCCAGTCGCAGCGGCGCAGGTAATCGAGGATCGAGCCGCGGATGCGGTACTGCGCGTAGGTCGCGAACGACGCTTCGCGCGTCGAGTCGTACTTCCGCATCGCGTCGAGCAGGCCGACGGTGCCCCAGCTGATCAGGTCTTCGGTCGGGATCTCGGGCGGCTTGCGCGGCATCATGCGCTGGACAACCTGCCGAACGAGGGCGAGATGGGTCTTGACATCCGCGTCCTGGAAGCCGCGCGAGCGTCGCTGCCCCGAAGCGCCTGCCGGGCCGAACCGCTTCGTGCCGGGCACCCGCTGCGGCGCCGTCGGCACGGGGCGCACGCGGCGCGCCGCACCGGATCCCGAGACCTCCCCTTCGTTGACCGTAGCCCGCATCGTCCCCCCCCTTACGGCCGCCGAAGCGACCGCGGGGGCGACGGGGAGCGAGTTCCGTTCCAATCCGGAGAGGGACGATTCCCCCTGGATTCACTAAAAAATTCTGCGAGCGACGGCTCGGCGAGTCAGGAAGCCGCGCCGCCCTCCCCTGTCGGAATTTTGCCACAGGTCGGGTGCTCTGACCAAAGGGGGTCCGGTTCGTTCGGGCGCATCTGCACCCAGGCTGCGAATGAGGCTGGGTGCAGATGCAGCCGAACGAACCGGACCCCGTTAGGGGTGGGCGAGCTTCGAGTGGCGGCGGCCGTAGACGAAGTAGATCGCGAGGCCGATCCCGAGCCACACCGCGAGACGGAGCCAGTTCTCCCAGCCGAGCGAGAGCATCATCGCGAGGTTCACGACGATGCCGCCGATCGGCACCCACGGCATGAGCGGCGTGCGGAAGGGGCGATGCAGGTCCGGGTGCGTGCGCCGCATCACCATCACCGCGCCGCACACCACCACGAACGCCATCAGCGTCCCGATGTTCACGAGGTCGGCGAGGAGCTTCAAAGGGAGGAGCGCTCCGGCGAGGCCGACGAGGATGCCGGTCAGGATCGTCGCCTTGTGCGGCGTGCGAAAACGCGGATGCACCGCGCCGAAGAAGCTCCGCGAGATGAGCCCGTCTCGTGCGAGCGCGAGAAGGATTCTCGCCTGGCTCAGCAGCAGCACCAGAAGGACGCTCGTGATTCCGACGACGGCTCCCGCCGCGACGAGGAGCTGGGCCGCCGCGAGTCCGCGCGCGCCGAAGGCCTCCGCGACCGGGGCGTCGAGATGGATCGACTTGTAGGGAACCATTCCCGTCAGCACCGCCGCCACGAGGATGTACAAGATCGTGCAGAGGAGCAGCGAGACGATGATTCCGATCGGTACGTCGCGCTGCGGGTTCTTCGCCTCCTCCGCGTGCGTCGAGACCGAGTCGAACCCGATGTACGCGAAGAAGATGTAGGCGGCTCCCTTGAGGACACCCGAGAAGCCGTACGGCATGTACGGATCCCAGTTTGCCGTGTCGACGTAGCCCGCGCCGACGACGATGACGAAGAGCACGACGGCAACCTTGAGGATCACCATCGCCGCATTGAACCGCGCGCTCTCGCGAATCCCGAGGACGAGGATCGCCGTGACGAGCATCACGACGAGAAACGCCGGGAGGTTCATGATCGCTCCCGTCGCGACCCAGCTCCCCGTCGCGGGGTCGTAGTCGAACGGGTTCCCGACCCACATGTGCGGCAGCTCGATGCCGAAGATGCCGAGGAACAAAACGAAGTAGTGCGACCAGCCGTGCGCCACCGTGCTCGAGGCGACCGCGTACTCGAGCACGAGGTCCCACCCGATGATCCACGCGAGGAGCTCGCCGAGCGTCGCGTAGGCGTAGGTGTAGGCGCTCCCGGCGACGGGCACCGTCGAAGCGAACTCCGCGTAGCAGAGCGCCGCGAGCGTACAGCCGAGCCCCGCGACGACGAACGAGAGCGTCAGCGCCGGTCCGGCGTACTGGTTCGCCGCGAGCCCGGTCAGGACGAAGATGCCGGCGCCGATGATGCAGCCGACACCGAGCGCCGTCAGGGCGACGGGGCCGAGGACCTTGCGAAGTCCGTGCTCGCCCTCCGTCTCGGCGAGGAGCACCTCGATCGACTTTCGCGCGAAAAGCTGCTCGCTGAGCTTCATCGTTTGCGCAAAGGACGAAGCCTGATCCTAGCTCGCGGGCCGCTTCTTCTTGCCGGAAGAGGCCGCGGCGATCGCCTCCTTCTTGCGAAGCTTGAGCCGCTTCTCGCGGCGACGACGCCGCCGGTCGAGCTCCTTTCGTCTCTCCGATGCCATGATTCCGCTCCTCGCTGGGGCCGGCGAAGGGACGCCGGCGATTCGAACCGCTCCGCCGGGGCGGCGGAGACCCGGTGCTGATACCACGGCCCTCCGCGGAACGCTCAACGGTCGGCGGCGAGGAGACGGCGTCCGAGGACCACGGCCCCGACGAAGAGGAGCCCGATCAGAGCCGCCGGGATCAAGACGTTCGGCCGGAGCCAGTCGCCCGTCTCCATCGCCCTGGCGATCGCGCCCCCGAAGTAGGCGAACAAGGCGACGCTCGGGATCACACCGACCGCGGTGCCCGCGACGTAGCTCGGAAGCGGAATGCTCATCGCGCCGACGGCCCAGTTCAGCGGCGGCGCAAGGCCCATCACGACACGCAGCACGATCATCCAGCGGAACCCGTCCTGCGCGAAGCGCTCGTCGACGCGCCGGAAGCGCGCCGAGCGGCCTCCTACGATCCGCTGCACGTAGTCGTGCGCGAGGTAGCGAACGATCAGGAAGGTGAGCGTCGTGCCGACGACTGCTCCGATCCAGCCGTAGAAGAAGGCCGCCCACCCGCCGAACAAAGCGCCGCCGAACGCGATGAGGACGCTCTCCGGCAGCGTCAGCAGGATTCCCGCGATGCAGAGCGCGACGTAGACGACGGGACCGTAATCGCCCCAGGACGAGACCATCTGCCGCATGCCCTCGAGCGTCAGAGCTTGATCGAGCCCGGTGAGACGTGCGCCGAAGAGAACCGCGGCGATCACGGCCACGATGAGGCCGAGTCGGACGACCCGGCTCATCACTCTCGGCGGCTCCTCGTCGGGGATCGCGTCCACGCGCTTCCGCCGTCGCTCAGGCGCTGCCGAGCACGTCGAGAAGATCGTCGAAGATCCGACCGACGACCTCGCGCCCGGGCGCGGGAAGCATCGCGAGACCCGGCGCCACCTCGCTCAGGAGGTGACGCCGCGCGCCCGCCTGGTCGCGTCGCGCCAGCAGGACGTCGCACTGCCAGACGCGATTCGCGAGCGCCTCCGGGGAAAGCTCCGCCGCTCCGCCCGGAGGGAGCCGCAGCAGCGTCTCGCGGAGCACGAAGACCAGGTCGTGCGGCTGCCAGTAGAGCTTGGAGCGCTCGTGGAAGCCGAAGCCCGAGACCGAGCGTCCCGCCATCTCGCCGATCAGGCGGACCGGCCCGTTCCAGTACTCGACGGGCATGAGATGCGCGGGCGCCGAGACGTATGGCTCGGCGGTGACGGAAAGCCCGAGGCTCCGCACGCGGAGATGGAAGCGGTCCGTCAAGTAGGCGAGCTTCGGAGCGAGAGGCTTCTCGGGAAGGACGCAGCGAGGATCGCGCACGAAAGAGAGCCGCTCGATCTGGAAGTCCGTCGTCGTGCGGACCTCGCCGTCGGGGGCCTGCGCCGTCACGCCGCTGAACGGGATCGGCCGATCGCCGCGCTGAGCGTCGTACTGCGACCACACGCTCAGGTCCCAGCCGTTGTCGAGGTGCAGGACGCGCCACTCGTGGCGGTTTCGCGTGTTGAGCCGGTCGGTGTACGCGCCGAAGTGCTCGTGCGCGTACTGTCGGTCGATCCAGCCGCAGTCGCCTTCGACGTCGTCCTCGAAGTCCCCCCACCCGAGACGGCCGCGCGCCGTGAGCCCGGTCTGGAAGTACGAGAACGTGCCGAGCTGCGCGCAGCAGGTCTTCACGCCGTGCAGCTCGTCGCCCCCGACCGGAGCGGGCGGCTTCTGCGAGACGACGTCGAGGGAGAGATGCATCGGGCGCTGCTCGCGATCGCGGCCGCGCAGATCGAGCGCGTACGAGAACGGCACCGGTGCTCCCGCGGCGTCGCGTCGTGACGACCACCGCGCCTGCCCCTCGCTGCCTTGAAAGCGGACGTCGAGCAGACCACGCGAGACGGAGAGTCGATGCTGCCTGCGGATGCGCGGGGGACGCGGCAGATCGAACTCCGTCATCGTGCCGTACGTTCCATTCGAAAGATCGAAGAACGAGAGGATGAAGAAGCTCGCCTGGATCGGCGGAAGCGGCCCGATCGGGACGCGCATCGCCGCGAAGATCACGAGGAAGGCGAGCTCCCGTCCGCTCTTGACGCCACGTAGGCGCGTCTCGAGGAAGTACGTGTTCGCGCCCATCCCGAGGTCGCCCTCCGCCGCGGGAAGGGTGAACCAACGCTCGTCGCAGCCCGGGATGACGTAGGGGTATCGGTTCCAGTCCCGCGCGGGACCGGCGGCGGCGGCGCTGCTCATTGCGACGTTCTCGGCTTGGCTCCGGTGCCGACACACCGGTGGAAGAGCGAGTGGAGGCAGAGTATGGACGAATCGAAGCCCGCATGCGAGCCGCGATTCTGAGCGAAGGCCGCTTCTCCGTGGAGACGGTTCCCGACCCCACACCCGCGCCCGACGGGGTCGTGCTCGCGGTGTCGGCGTGCGGACTCTGCGGGACGGATCACAGCATCTATCGGAGCCGCCTCCTGCCGGACGGCGCCATTCTCGGACACGAGTTCGCCGGAACGGTCGTCGAGGTCGGCGCGCACGTGCGCGAGTGGGAAGTCGGTGATCGCGCGGCGGTTCTCCCGATCCCGTACTGCGGACGCTGCGAGCTCTGCGCCGCGGGACGACAGAACCTCTGCATCGCGGGCCTCGGCGAGATGATGGGCTGCGGAGGAGCGCCCGGCGCTCTCGCCGAGCTCGTCGCGGCGCCGCTCTCGTCGCTGCGTCGTTTGCCGAGCTCTCTCGAGCCGCATCTGGGCGCGCTCGTCGAGCCGCTCGCCGTCGCTTGGCGTGCCGTCAATCTCGGCGACGTCTCGCCGGGAACGCGCGTGGGCGTGATCGGCCTCGGACCGCTCGGGCTCTTCGCGGGCCTGATCGCGCGCCAGAAGGGAGCTCTGGTCTTCGGCACCGACATCCGCCCGAAGCGCGTCGCGTGGGCGCATCGTCTCGGGCTCGGCGCGTTTCTCGCAGACGATCAGCCGGACGTGCGCATTCGCGATCTCACGGGCGGTGGGCCGGAGGTGGTGTTCGAAGCGAGCGGCCGTCCGGAGGCGATCGAGCGCGCGGCGAATCTCTCGCGCGTCGGCGGGCGCGTCGTGCTCGTCGCTTCGTACCACACGCCCGCGCAGATGACGCCGGGAAGCTGGTTCAATCGCGGCGTCTCGCTCTTGCCGTCGATTGCGTACACGCCCGGAGAGTTCGAGGAAGCGCTGGACTCGATCGCGAGCCGCCGCATCGACGTCGCGCCGCTGATCACGAGCGTGCATCCGCTCGCCGAGGTGGGAGCCGTCTTCGAGCGGTTCGCGACGCAGAGCGAAGACGTCAAGCTACTGATCGACCCCGCTCGCTGAAACGCTCAGCCTGCGGCCGCGTCGCCGCTTCCCGCGGAGATGTAGAGAACCATGCCGCGTCGCCCGTCCGGGTACTCCGCCTCGGACGTCGTGACGCTCGGCAGCGTCGGACCGAGTCGGTGCAGGAGAAGCGGCAGCGACCGGGTCATCTCTCCGGCCTCGTCCTGCACGACCTCGACGCGGCACGTCTCGGTGCGACACTCGAGGCTCACGACTTCGATCCTGCTGCCCGCGTCGCTCTCGAGCGCGTCGAGAACGGCCGAGGACGCCTCCTTCGACCACGGCGTGTCGGCCGGCTCCTTCCAGAAGGCCGACTCGGTCTCCGCCACGACCGCGCGGCGCTCGCTCTCGGCGCTCGCCAGCGCTTCGGCGTCGTACGGGGATGCCGGCTCTTCGGCGGGCTCGGTTCGGGCGATTCGAACGTCTTGAAGGGAGGCGATCTCCCGACGGAGATCGTCCCGGATGGAGCCGCTCGCCGCGGCCAGAGCGGAGACCTGCTCCTTCAGCGATGCGAGCTCCGCCCGAAGATCCGCGAGCTCGCCGGAAGCGGGCGGCCCGGTCTCGACCACCTCGCCACGCGGGCTCGCCGGGTGCCCCCGCCCCCGCCGGAGGCGGCGCGTCGCCGCTCCAAACGCGGGTCCAGGTACCGATCGCATGGCCGAGCGCCAGGGAAAGGCCGCTCAGCACGACGATCCTGAGAAGCGGGCTTAACGGCGAGCGCATCGGAAACGTCCTTCCGTCGTGCGGAACGACCGGCTCACTTCTCGTCGAGGTTGATCGAGACGATGCTCGCGTCCGCGGCGAGCGAGCAGAAGACCATATAGCTGCTGCACGCGTTGCTCTTGCCGGAACCCGCGAGGCCGATCTTGAGGGACTGGTTCCCCGCGCCGGACACGCCGCCGTAGCCGGAGGCCAGCATGAAGGGCCTTCCGGCGTTCAGCTCGCTCGTGCAGTTGTTGCTGTAGCCGTTGCAGCCCGTCGTGCCCGCCCCGCCGCCCGCGCTCACCTCGACGAGAATATCGGCGCCACGGGGGGCAACGGTCTTCCGGACGACCGGGCAAACGACCAGCTTCGCGGCGCTCGCGTCGTTGTACAGACCCGCCGGGCCCGCGAGGAGATACGGTGCGTCCGAGGCCGCGTACTCCTTGCAGACGCTGCCCGAGTGCAGGCTCCACGTGCCGGCCGAGGCCATGGAGGCCGCTGCAAGAGAGCCGACGAGAGCCGAGAGAGTGGCGAATCGCGCCGAACGGCGCGTGCTGACGATGATGTTCCGCTTGTTCATGATCATTCCTCTCCGGCGGGCTTTGCCCGCGTGTTTCGTCTCGGCCGGTTTGCAAGAGCCCGGCCAGCGAGGAACGACCCGAGGGTCGCGGAACGTCGGTGATTGACGCTCAGTGATGAGGACGCGGGCGCGGCTGCAACCGCTCTGCGGCGGCGATCAGATCCGCTCCGATCTGCGTGATCTCGTCGCGAAGGGCCGCAGGCTCGTTGGAGAACGCCATCAGGATCACCTGATCGACGCCGGCTTCCGCGTACCTCTCGAGCGCCGCGACGTCGCGCGCGGGCTTCAAGTACGGGGAGACGCTGACCTCGATCGAGTCGGGGCGTCGGCCGCGCCGCGAAAGCACGGCGTTCAGCTGCTCGATCTTCTCCGCGGCTTCGTCGGGCAGCAAGCTGAAGCCGAACCAGCCCTGGCCGAGGTCCGCGACGCGGCGGAGCGCGTTCATGCTCTCGCCGCCGAAGAGGATCGGCGGATGCGGCTTCTGGATCGGCTTCGGATTCATGCGCACGGGCGGGATCTCGAGAAGGTTCCCGCGATGGGACGAGACGTCCTCCGTCCACAGAGAGACCATCGCCGCGAGATACTCCCGGCAAAGATGCGCACGCTCGTCGAAGTCCGCGCCCAGAGCCTCGAATTCCTCGCGGAGCCAGCCGATCCCGACGCCGAAATCGAGTCTGCCGCCCGACAGCACGTCGCAGTCGGCCACCTGCTTCGCCGTGTAGATCGGCGGGCGCTGCGGCACGAGACAGATCCCCGTGCCGAGCCGGATTCTCTTCGTCACCATCGCCGCCGCGGCGATCGCAACGAACGGCTCGAGCATGCCGTTCTCGGGCCCGAGCGGGAGGTTTCCGTCCTGTGAGTACGGATACTTCGAGCGCGGGTTGTCCACGAGGACGACGTGCTCGGGGAACCAGAGCGAATGGAAGCCCGCTTCCTCGGCGGCGGTCGCGCCCGCGACCAAGAGCTCGCGAAGCTTCGCCGCGTCGCCGATCATCGGAAGGAAGATGCCGAGCTTCATTCCCGTCTCCCGAGTTCACCGGACGTCCCCGAGACGCCCGAGAGTCGCGATGTAGCCGACACCTCCCCCGACAGGCAAGCGAGCCCTCCATCCGCCGAGGATTCGCCGTCAGATGACGCCGACGCGCGCAAGGACGCGGCGGATGAAGTGAGGGATCAGAGCGCCGACGTCAATGGCGAAACGGCCGACGCCAATGAAGAGATGGCCGACGTCGGCAAGACGCAAGCGGACGGCGCCTACGAGGTCGCGACGGCGAAGGCCGCCGGCGAGCACGAGATCGCCACGCAGCAGTTCGAAGCGATGAGCGGCGACGCGCGGGAGGCGTGCAAAGAGCGTGCGGACGCGAATTACGACTCTGCGAAGGCGGCGCCGATAGCCCGGATGACACCGACAACCCTGTCGCTTCCACGATCGGCCGACGCCACTGCCGAGAGCCCGTCACCGGCCGCGCGTGCCTTCGCCCGCGAATTTCTGCACTATACGTGCCCGGATGGGGAGCGAGTGGACCTGGCGGCCGGATCCCGAGCGCGTCGCGGCGACTCGGCTCGGACGCTTCCTCCGCCGCTGCGGCTTCGAGGTCTCGACCGGCGGCTATGCCGAGATGCACCGGTGGTCGGTCGAGGATCCCGAGCGGTTCTGGCGCGCGGCGATCCAGGAGCTCGGGATCGAGTTCCAAACTCCGTTCTCGCGCGTTCTCGACGCGAGCCGGGGTCCGGCCTGGCCGCGCTGGTTCGAGGGCGGGCGCATCAACGCCGCGCACAACTGCATCGACCGCTGGCGAGCAGGGCGGGCACCCGCCGTCGTCCTCGTCTGGGAGGGCGACGACGGCGAGCAGCGCACCTGGACGCTCGACGAGCTCGCGAGCGAGGTCGAGCGCGCGGCGGCCGCGCTCGCGGAGTGCGGCGTCGAAGCGGGCGATCGCGTCGCGCTCTACCTGCCGATGCTGCCCGAGACGGCTGCGGCGCTCGTCGCGACGCTTCGTCTCGGCGCGGTCGCCGTTCCGTGCTTCTCCGGCTACGGCGCGGAGGCGGTCGCGACGCGGCTCGCGGATTCGGAAGCGAAGGTGGTGATCACCGCCGACGGCTTCCGGCGTCGAGGCAGCGCCGTCCCGATGAAGGAGACCGCGGACCGTGCGATCGAGATCGGCGGCGCTTCGGTGCGCCACGTCCTCGTCGTGCGACGGCTCGGACGCGAGCCCGGAGACCTCGGCTGGATCGAAGGTCGCGATGTCTTCTGGCCTGCTCCGGACGCGTCCGGCAGCGCTTCCGCAGCGCCGGAGATCGCCGACACCGCGGCCTCCGATCCCGCGCTCCTCATGTACACGTCCGGCACGACCGGTCGTCCGAAGGGCGTCGTCGCGACGCAGGCCGGCTTCCCTCTCAAGATCGCGACGGACATGGCGTACTGCTTCGACGTCGAAGCCGGCGACCGCGTCCTCTGGGTGACCGACATCGGCTGGGTGATGGGACCATGGGAAGTTCTCGGCACGCTGACGCTCGGCGCTTCGATGGTGCTCCTCGAAGGCGCACCCGACTACCCCGGTCCGGACCGGCTCTGGCAGATGGTCGAGCGTCACCGCGTGACCCATCTCGGCGTCTCGCCGACGCTCGTGCGCGCGCTCCTCGAGCACGGCGACACGTGGGTCGTGAAGCACGACCGCTCGAGCCTCCGCGTCCTCGGCTCGACGGGCGAGCCGTGGAATCCCGATCCCTACCTCTGGTTCTCGCGCGTCGTCGGCGGCGGCCGCTGTCCGATCATCAACTACAGCGGCGGGACCGAGATCGGCGGCGGCATCCTCGGCTGCACCCTGCTCCACCCGCTCGCGCCGTGCACGTTCTCCGTGCCCATCCTCGGCGTCGACGCCGACGTGTGGGACGAGAGCGGCAAGCCGGTGCGCGGCGCGGTCGGCGAGCTCGTCGTGAAGCGTCCCTGGCCCGGCATGACCGACGGATTCTGGCGCGACCCGAAGCGCTACGAGGAGACCTACTGGTCGCGCTGGCCGAACACCTGGGTCCATGGAGATTGGGCGCGAGTTGCCGATAACGGGCTCTGGGTGATCGAGGGACGCTCGGATGACACGATCAAGATCGCAGGGAAGCGCCTCGGCCCGGCCGAAGCCGAATCTCTCCTCGTCGCGCACCCCGACGTCATCGAGGCCGCCGCGATCGAGGTCCCGCACGAGAAGAAGGGCGGCGCGCTCGTCTGCTACGTCGTGCTCCAGAAGTCGCGCGTTCCGGACGAGACGCTGCGGAACGAGCTCAAAGCTCTCGTCGCGGACGGCCTCGGCAAGGCGATGAGGCCGGAGGCGGTCCGCTTTGCGCGAGAGCTCCCGAAGACCCGCAACGCCAAGATCATGCGCCGCCTCGTCCGCGCCGTGCACCTCGAGGCCGCGGGAGGAGCGGCCGGGCAAGGTCCGGCGAGCGCGCTCGGCGACATCTCGTCCCTCGAGAACCCCTCGGCTCTTGACGCCATCCGCGAAGCGCGCTGAAGAGTGCCGGATGGGAAGGAGGGGTGGTGCATGGGCGGCGGCCGGCGTCGGCCTGCTGCTCGGCGGCTGCATGATCGGGCCGAGCTTCCAGTTGCCGCAGGCGCCGCTCGCGCAACGCTGGTCGGAGGCGGTCGGCGACTCCGTCGACACGACGCGGCAGGACTACCGCGAATGGTGGGATGTCTTCGGCGATCGGGTGCTGAGCCGCCTCGTCGAGACCGCGTACCAGCAGAACCTGACGCTGCAGATGGCCGGCGTCCGCGTGCTCGAGGCGCGTGCGCAGCTCGGCCTCGCGATCGGCGAGCTCTATCCGCAAGAGCAGCAGATCAGCGGCGAGGTGAGCTACAACCGCATCCCCGTCTCGATTCCCTACAACATCATCAACAGCAACTACTGGCAGGGCCTCGTCGGCGCGCAGGCCGCGTGGGAGATCGACCTCTGGGGGAAGATCCGCCGCGAGGTGCAATCCGCCGACTACGCGTTCCTCGCTTCCGTCGCGGACTACGACGACGTGCTCGTCACGCTGACGGCCGACGTCGCGAGCGCCTACGTGCAGCTCCGCACGCTCGAGAAGCGGCTCGCGATCGCGCGCGAGAACGTCGAGCGGCAGAAGTTCGCCGTGCGCATCGCCGACTCGCGCTTCCGCGGCGGCGTCGTCTCGAAGCTCGACGTCTATCAGGCAGAGAACGTCCTCGGTGCGACGGAGGCGGCGATCCCCGCTCTGACGATCGAGCTCGAGGAGACGAAGAACGGGCTCGCGGTGCTGCTCGGCATCCCGCCCGACCAGATCGAAGCGCACCTGACGGTCTCGGCGGACATCCCCGAAGCGCCGCCGCAGGTCGCGGTCGGGATTCCGGCCGAGCTCCTGCGCCGTCGCCCGGACATCCGCGCCGCGGAGCTCGACGCCGCGGCGCAGTGCTCGCAGATCGGCGTCGCGAAGGCGGACCTGCTGCCGGCGTTCACGCTCCTCGGGAACGTCGGCACGCTCGCGACGGACGTCGGCCGTGGCGATCTCGGCGACCTCTTCTCGGCGAAGAGCCTGAGCTACTCCGCCGGGCCGGCCGTGCAGTGGAACATCCTCAACTACGGACAGATCACGAACAACGTCCGCATCCAGGACGCGCGCTTCCAGGAGCTCCTCGCGAGCTACCAGAACACCGTCCTCGCGGCGCAGGAAGAAGTCGAGAACGGCATCACCGTGTTCTCGCAGTCGCGCATCCAGGCGGACCGCCTCGCCTACAGCGCGAAAGCGGCCGCCGGCGCGGTCCGGATCGCAATGAACCAGTACAAGGAAGGCACGGCCGACTTCACGACCGTCCTCACCGCCGAGGAGAACCTCTACACGGCGCAGGACAACCTCGCGGTGGCTCGCGGCAACATCCCGCTCGGCTTGATCGCGACGTACCGCGCTCTCGGCGGCGGCTGGCAGATCCGCGAAGGAAACGACTTCGTTCCGGCCGCGACGCGCGAAGAGATGGCGGAGCGGACGAACTGGGGAGAATGGCTCAGCCCCGAGCTGCTGTCGCCCGAGACGCCCGGCTTGCCGGGACCCGAGGACGCCGGCTCGGTCGTGCGACCGCCGGAGTGGTGACGATGCGGGAGGGAGATGGTATGTCGTCGCGGAAGAAGCGCAGCCTCACCACGGCGCTGCTCGGCCTCGTCGCGGGAGCGGCGGTCGCCGGCTGTGGCGGGAGCTCGACTCCCGCGACCCCACCGCCGGAGGTGACGGTCGCGCAGCCGACCGCCGGAGAGGTGACGAGCTATGTCGAGTTCACGGGAAACACGGCGGCGACCGACTCCGTCACGCTCGTCGCGCGCGTCGAGGGCTATCTCGAGGAGATCCACTTCACGGACGGAGCGGTGGTGAAGAAGGGGGATCTGCTCTTCACGATCCAGCAGAGCCAGTACGAGGCGCAGCTCCAGCAGGCGCAGGCGGAGGTCGCGGCGCAGAAGGCGGCCCTCGTGCACGCGAAGACGGAGCTCGGCCGCTACACGCAGCTCGTCAAGGAGGACTCGGCGCCGCAGACGCAGGTCGACCGCTGGGTCTATCAGCGCGACGCAGCGATCGCGGCGCTCTCGAGCGCCGAAGCGCAGGTGCGGCTCGCGCAGCTCAACCTGAGCTACACGGAAGTCCGCGCGCCGTTCGACGGCCGGATGGGACGTCACCTCGTCGACCCCGGAAACCTCGTGAAGGCCGCGGGCGGGGCGACGAACCTCGCCGAGATCGACAAGACCGATCCGCTCTACGTCTACTTCACGATCGACGAGCGCGAGCTGCTCCGCCTGCGCGAGATGCGAAAGCGGCAGAAGGATACGGCCGGCCCCGGAGGGCTCGCGCGGCGCGCGATTCCCGCCGAGTACGGACTCCTCGACGAAGACGGCTTTCCCCACCAGGGAACGCTCGACTTCGCTTCGCTGAGCGTCGCGCCGACGACGGGGACGCTGCAGGTGCGCGGCGTCTTCCCGAATCCCGACCCGGGCGTCCTCCCGGGGCTCTTCGTCCGGTTGCGCGTGCCGATGGGCGAGTCTCCCGACGCGATCCAGATCGCCGGCGAGGCGATCAGCTTCGACCAGCAGGGCGAGTACGTGCTCGTCGTCAACTCGGACGACGTCGTCGAGCGCCGCGCGATCGAGACCGGTGCGCAGGTCGACGATCGGTTCGTCGTCGTGAGCGGACTTTCGACCTCCGACTGGGTCGTCACCGCGGGTCTCGCGCGCGCGATCCCGGGACGAAAGGTCGCGCCGGATCGGACGGGCTCCGCGCCGCAGCCGTCGCCGACCGAGTCGCCTGCCGGGTCGCCGTCGTAGAGCGAAGATCCGGCGATGTCCAGGTTCTTCATCGAGCGGCCGATCCTGGCGAACGTCATCGCCATCATCACGATGGTGATCGGTGTCGTCTGCCTGCTGAGCCTTCCCGTCTCGGAGTATCCCGCGATCGTCCCGCCGACGATCCAGGTGAGCACGAACTATCCGGGCGCGAGCGCCGAGATCGTCGCGCAGACCGTCGGCATCCCGATCGAGCAGGCCGTGAACGGCGTCGAGGACTCGATCTACATGGAGTCCACGAGCGGCAGCGACGGCAGCTACACGCTCACGATCACCTTCTCGATCGGAACGGACCTCGATACGTCGCTCGCACTCGTGCAGAACGCCGCGAACGGCGCGGTCGCGCAGCTCCCGTCGCCCGTGCAGGCGCAGGGAGTCAACGTCCGGAAGGTCAGCACCAACATCCTCCTGATCGAGAGCCTCTACTCGGACGATGACCGCTTCGACGAGACCTTCCTCAGCAACTACGCGCTCATCAACCTGCAGAACCCGATCGCGCGACTCCCCGGCGTCGGCCAGGTCACGATTTTCGGTGCCGGCCCGTACAGCATGCGCATCTGGCTCGATCCGCAGAAGCTCGACGCGTTCGGCTTGACGGTCCTCGACGTGCAGAACGCGATCCAGGCGCAGAACGTCCAGGTCGCGGCGGGGCAGCTCGGCGGACCGCCGGTCGACGCGGATCAGGTCTTCCAGTTCACCGTCAACACGCTCGGACGGCTCTCGACGGTCAGCGAGTTCGAGAACATCATCGTTCAGGCGAAGACGCCGTCGACGGAGGTCTCGCAGCTCCAGCAGGGACGCAACCAGACGCCGAGCGCCGCCATCGTGCGCGTGAAGGACGTCGCACGCGTCGAGCTCGGACAGCAGGTCTTCTCGATCTTCTCCGGCATCAGCGGCAAGAAGGCCGCGCACATCGCCATCTTCGCGCTCCCCGGCGCGAACGCGCTCGACGTCGGCGTCGAGACGCGCGTGCTGATGGAGAAGATGAGCCAGTCGTTCCCGGAGGGGCTGAAGTACACGTCCCTGTACGACACGACGGTCTTCGTCGAGCAGTCGATCGACGCGGTCTACCAGACGCTCCTGATCGCAGGCGTGCTGGTCCTGATCGTGATCATGCTGTTCCTGCAGAACTTCCGCGCGATGCTCGTACCGGCGACGACGGTCCCGGTGACGATCATCGGCGCTTTCGCGGCGATGGCCCTCCTCGGCTTCACCGTAAACTTGATGACGCTCTTCGCGCTGATCCTGGCGATCGGCATCGTCGTCGACGACGCGATCGTGATCGTCGAGAACGCCTCGCGGCACATCGAGCGCGGGCTTCCGCCGAAGGAGGCCGCGATCCAGGCGATGGCGGAGCTGACGGGACCGGTCCTCGGGATCACGCTCGTGCTGACGGCCGTGTTCCTGCCGGCCGCGTTCCTCCCCGGGATCACCGGGCAGATGTTCCAGCAGTTCGCCCTCGTCATCACCGCGACCGCGATCATCAGCGCGATGAACGCGCTCACGCTGAAGCCGACGCAATGCGCGCTCTACCTGAAGCCGATCCCCAAGGACCGGCAGCCGAACCGCTTCTACCGCGGCTTCAACGCGCTGTACGCCGCCGTCGAGCGCCACTACGTCTCGCTCGTGACGCGGATGGTGAAGCGGCCGCGCACGATGGCGGCGATCTTCCTCTCCGTCGTCGGAATCGCGTTCTACGCGTTCACGGTCTACCCGACCGCGCTGATGCCGCTCGAGGACCAAGGGTACTGCGTCATCGTCGCGGAGCTCCCGCCGGGCGCGGCGCAGCCGCGCGTGCGCGAGGTCGCGAACGAGATCGGCGACGTCCTCTCGAAGGCTCCCGGCATCAAGGGCTGGGTCTCGATCGGCGGATACTCGGCGCTCGATTCCGCGAAGATCTCGAACGTCGTCACGGTGTTCGCGATCTACGAGGCCTGGGACAAGCGACCGCCCGGTGTGAGCCAGGCGACCATCCTCCCCGACCTCCAGCAGCGCTTCAACGCGATCCGGAAGGCGACCTTCGCGGTGCTGCCGCCCTCCCCGATCCCCGGCCTCGGCGTCGCGTTCGGCTTCGCGATGATGATCGAGGACCGCGCGAGCGCCGGCCTCGCGGAGCTGCAGAAGGCGGTGAACGAAGTCCTGCACGCGGCGCAGGACAAGGAGGGCTTCCTCCGCATCGGGTTCACGACCTTCAGCGCCTCGTCGCCGCAGCTCTACCTCGAGATCGATCGCACGATGGTGGAGTCGCTCGGGCTCGAGATGAACGACGTCTTCCAGACGCTGCAGACGTACCTCGGCTCGACGTACGTCAACCAGTTCGACAAGTTCAATCAGAGCTTCCAGGTCCGCATGCAGGCCGGCGCGGACTATCGCCGCAAGCTCGACGACATCGGGCGGCTCTACGTCGCGAACCGCGACGAGCAGATGGTCCCGCTCGGTGCGCTGCTGAGCGTACGGCGCGTGCTCGGCTCGGAGCTCGTCACGCGCTACGACCTCTATCCGGCCGCCCAGATCACCGGGATCCCGATGCCGCGCTACAGCTCCGGCGAGGCCATGGACATCATGCAGGGCTACGCGGAGCAGCTCCTGCCCGCGGGATTCGCCTACGATTGGACGGGCCTCTCGTACCAGGAGAAGCTCGTCGGCAGCCAGATGTACCTGATCTTCGGCTTGTCGATCCTGCTCGTCTTCCTCGTGCTGGCGGCACAGTACGAGAGCTGGACCGACCCCGCGACGGTGATCCTCGTCGTGCCGATGGGGATCGTCGGGATCATGATCGCGCTCGTCGCGCGGCGCTTCCCGATCGACCTCTACACGCAGGTCGGGCTCGTCTTGATCATCGCGCTCGCGGCGAAGAATGCGATCCTGATCGTCGAGTTCACACGCGAGCTGCGCGGCGAGGGCATGGGCGCGGCCGAGGCCGTCGTCGAGGCGACGCGTCGGCGCTTCCGTCCGATCCTGATGACGTCGATCGCGTTCATCCTCGGCGTCGTGCCGCTTCTCACGGCGGGCGGCGCCGGCGCGGCTTCACAGCAGGCGATCGGCACGGTGGTGTTCGGCGGGATGCTCGCCTCGACGCTGCTCGCGATCCCGTTCGTGTCGGTGTTCTACGTGCTGATCCACGAGCTCAGCGAGAAACGGGCACCGAGCCCGGTGACCACCGGACTCGGCGCCTAGTCAGACGATCTACTCGACGCGGTTGGTCGCGCGGTAGAAGAGGTAGTCGGTCTCGTAGGGCACGAGCTGCCGCGCTCCGACGTGCGCGGCTTCGCTGCAGCCCGTCGTCGGCTTGACGCCGCCGGAGGTGTTGATCCGCTGAATGTACGAGGCACGCGCATCCGGATGCCGCCGGTCGGACCCGCTTCCGCGCCGACGACCTTCAGGCGCAGCCAGAGGATGGTTCCCGGCACGACGTGCTCCCGGTCCAGGCGCCTCGCTCGCGAGGATCGACGGCGGTCACTTCCTGATGGAGGAGCGGCCCGCCGAAGTACTCGAAGCGCTGCGCGCGTTCGGGCTCTGAGAGAGCGCTGCGTTCGGCTCGGCGAGCCGCATTGCGATAGAATCACCGCGCGTGGTTCTCGCCTACGACGACGCCGGCTCGAGCGGCCCTCCGATCGTGCTGGTGCACGGCTGGTGCTGTCACCGCGGGCACATGGGAGCGCTCCTGCGACGCCTCTCTTCGCCGCACCGCGTTCTCGCGGTCGACCTCCCGGGACACGGCGAAACCCCGCGTGCCGAAGGTCCCGCGACGTTCGAGACGCTCTCCGCGGCGCTCGCGTCCTTCCTCGAGGAGCACGACCTCCTCGGAGCGGTCCTCGTCGGCCACAGCATGGGAGGCGTCGTCTCCGCGATGACCGCGACGCGCGCACCCGACCGGGTCGCGGCCGTCGTGAACCTCGACGGCGCCTTGCCGCTTCCGCCGGCCGTGCGCGAAGCCTACCGCGCGCTCTTCGACGACATCCGCGCGAAGGGCTTTCGTGCGGCCGTCGAGCCCTTCCTGCGAAGGACCTTCTTCCTTCCGTGGGAGCGGGGACCGATCGCGGACGGGATCCTCGCCGACATGCTCGCGGAGCCGGAGGATCTCGCGGTCGAGCTCCTCGCGCAATTTCCGATCCTCGACGCCGGGCCGGTCCTCTCCGCGCAGCGGGTGCCCGTGCTCTACGTCGGAAGCGCGCACCCGCGCTTCGACGAGGCGGAAGCCGTTCGGCTCCTGCCCGAGCTTTTCGTCGCGCGGGTCGCAGCGGCCGGACACTTCGTCCAGGTCTTCGCGACGGATCAGGTGGCAGCGATGATCGAGAGCTTCCTTCGAGACGTCGTAGACGCTTGACGCGAGGTTACTCGATCGGAACCGGCGAGGTCGTCGCCTCGAGCCAGAATCGCTCGGCCAAGGCCTTGTGGTCGATCTTGCCCGAGTGCGTGAGCGGCAGGAGCTCCGTCACGAGGATGCGCACCGGAATCTTGAACGCGGCGACCTGCGTCGCGAGAAACGTCTTCAGCTCGTCCTCGCTCGCGGAAGCGCCGGGCGCGAACGTGACGTAGGCGACGGGCACCTGTCCCTCGTCGGGATCGGCGACGCCGAACGCGGCCGCCTCCGCGACGGCAGGGTGCCGGTAGAGCGCCTGCTCGATCTCGCCCGGCGTGATGTTCTCGCTGCTGCGCTCGATCACCTGCTTCGACCGGCCCGTGAACCAGTAGGATCCGTCCGCGTCGCGGAGCGCGAGGTCGCCCGTGCGAAGCCATCCGTCCGCGAGCACCGCGCGATCCGCCTCCGGACGCCGCCAGTACCCCGGCGTCACCATGGGACCGCGCACCCAGAGCTCTCCCGACGTGCCCTCCGCGACGTCGTCACCGTCGGGTCCGACGACGCGGAGCTCGACGTTCGCGACGGGACGTCCGAGAGATCCTCGCCGCCGAAGCTCCGGCTCACGCGCGATCGTGAGCCAGATCGCCTCCGTCATTCCCCAGCCCACCTGGATCGGTAGACCGGTCAGATCGAGGAACGCGCGCTGCAGCGGCAGCGGCAGCTCGTCGCCGCCGGTGAACACGGTGTCGAGCGAAGCGAAGTCGCCGCGCACGGCGCCGGGGTGACGCACGATCTGCCAGAGATGGTCGACGTGCGCGCCGAGCACGGTCGGGCGCCACGCGCGCAGGTCGTCGTAGAACCGCGCCGCTTCGAAGCCGCGCGCGAGGACGACCGTGCCGCCGCGCGCGAGGACGGGAAAGGTCTCGATCCAGCCGCCCATGTGGCTCACCGAGTCGTGCACGACGATGCGCGCGCGCGCGTCGATCCGCGGCAGAGCATCGAGGACGCTCGCGACGATCCCGGCCGCGGACGCATGCGAGTGCGTGACGCCCTTCGGCAGAGCGGTCGAGCCCGACGTGTAGAGGATGAAGGCGAGCGCGCTCGGATCGACCTCCGGCAGATCGCGCGGCGCGCTCGCGGCGAGCGCCGCGAAGGGCTCGCAGTGAATCCTCGGAGCGGCCGAGCCCTTCTCCGGCATGCGCCCGGCGACGAAGACGCGCTCGACGCTCGTCTGCGTCAAGTCGACTGCGGCGAGATCCGCGAGCTTGTCGTCCTGCACGACGAGCCAGCGCGCGCCGGAGTCGGCGAGTCCGTAGCGGATCTCCGGCGGCGCGTCGACGTACTCGAACGGCACCGCGATCGCACCGGCGCCGAAGCAGCCGAGGTAGCAACCGAGAAGCTGCGGCCCGTTCGGGAGGAGCGTCGCGACGCGTTCGCCCGCGAGCCCTGCGTCCGCGAAGGTCGCCGCGAGTCGCGCGGCGAGGTCGCGCAACGCTGCGTAGGTGAGCCGCGTGTCGTGCGCGGCCACGGCGAGCGAATCGGGCCGCCGACGGCACGCCTCGTCGAGCAGACGGGAGAGCGAGAGCAGCTTCTCCATCCGGGGGAATCTAGGCCCTCGCGCGAGCTCGCGCACGGCCGGCCTTTGGCGCCCCCTGTCGAGCCGAACGGCGCGTCGAAGATCCGCAGGGACGCTTCCCTGGCCGCACCCCTGCCCTGACGTCCCTCTTTGTGCTGGCATGTCGGGAGCGGCCCGGGATGAAATGCCGAGAGCGCTCCTCTAGCCTAGAGAGCCAAGCGAGAGATTCGAAATGCCCGCAGAACACTTCGACGTGCTGATCGTCGGTGCCGGACTCTCCGGCGTCGGCGCCGCAGTTCACCTGCACGAGCGCTGCCCCGGCAAGAGCTACGTGATCCTCGAGGGCCGCGCGTCCATGGGCGGCACCTGGGACCTCTTCCGCTATCCCGGCATCCGCTCGGACAGCGACATGCACACGCTCGGCTATCGCTTCAAGCCGTGGCGCGCGGAGAAGGCGATCGCGGACGGGCCGGCGATCCTCGAGTACGTGAAGGAGACCGCGGCCGAGTACGGCGTCGACCGGCACATCCGCTACGGGCACCTCGCGGCGAAGGCGACCTGGTCGAGCGAGGACGCGACGTGGACCGTCGAGGCGAAGCGCACCGACACCAGCGAGATCGCGCGCTTCACCTGCAACTTCCTCTACATGTGCGCGGGCTACTACAGCTATCGCGAGGGCTACACGCCCGAGTTCCCGGGGTTCGCGGACTATCGCGGGAAGATCGTGCACCCGCAGAAGTGGCCCGAGGACCTCGACTACCGCGGCAAGCGCGTCGTCGTGATCGGCTCCGGCGCGACGGCGATGACGCTCGTCCCCGCGATGGCGAACGAAGTCGACCACATCGTGATGCTGCAGCGCTCGCCGACGTACGTCGTGTCCCGTCCCGCGAAGGACGTGATCGCGAACTTCCTGCGAAGGATCCTCCCCGCAAAGTGGGCGTACGCCGCGACGCGCTGGAAGAACGTCGTCCTGCAGCAGCTCCTCTACCGCCGCACGCGCACGCATCCGGAGAAGGTGAAGAAGTTCCTCCTCGACGCGGTCCGGAAGGAGCTCGGCCCGGACTACGACGTCGACACGCATTTCACGCCGGCCTACAACCCGTGGGACCAGCGTCTCTGCCTCGTGCCGGACAGCGATCTCTTCTGCGCGATCCGCGAAGGCAAGGCGGAGGTCGTGACGGACACGATCGAGCGCTTCACCGAGACGGGCATCCAGCTCACCTCGGGCAGGCACCTCGAAGCCGACATCATCGTGACCGCGACGGGTCTGAACCTCGTCGTCCTCGGCGAGATGCAGTTCACCGTCGACCACGAGCCCGTCGATTTCGCGAAGACGTGGACCTACAAGGGCATGATGTGCTCGGACGTTCCGAATCTGGTCTCGACGTTCGGCTACATCAACGCCTCGTGGACGCTTCGCGCGGACCTGACGGCCGAGTACGTGTGCCGGCTCCTGAACCACATGGACGCGATCGGCGCGCGGAAGGTCGTGCCGCGCCTCCGCCCGGGCGAAGAGAGCATGCCGCCGCGGTCGTGGATCGACGACTTCTCGTCCGGCTACATGAAGCGCGTGATGCACCTCTTCCCGAAGCAGGGCGACCACGCGCCCTGGATCAATCCGCAGAACTTCTCGCGCGACAAGAAGATGATCCGCTTCGGCGAGATCGAGGACGGGGCGCTGGAGTTCTCGAAGCCCGAGGCGGCGAGCCGGGCCGCGTCGAGGATCGGACGAGAGAGCTCGGCGGCATCCGTCCCGGCCGAGGCCGAGCCGCGCGCACGAGTCGCCTGACCCGGCACTCCCGGCTCACTGCTTGCCGCCGATCGGAGTCCTCACCCTGGCGACCTGCGGCCGATCGCGGTAGCCCGTGACCATGAGTCATGGTCACAAACGCGACCACGCGCGCACCGTCGAGATTCCGGCCGGCGAGCTCAAGAGCCGTTGCCTGAAGCGATCGAGGAAGTTCGTCTGCGACGCATCTCGATCGTCGTCACGAAGCGCGGCCGGCGCGTCGCGAAGCTCGTACCCGCCGATGACGAGCCTCCGGCGCTGTTCGGATGCATACGGGATACCGGGTCAGCGCTCTTCGAGGAACCGCCGCGGGTGCATGCCGAGCGCGTGCCCCATGAACGGCGGGTGGATCGAGTAGCCGAGGAGCTGCTGCACGCGCTCCGAGAGAGCACGCGCTCGCTCGCGCGGGATCGACAGGAAGAAGTTCTCCTGCGGTCGCGCCCACGGCTGGCAGTACTGGTTCGAAAGCCCGAGGCGCGAGCCACGGCTCCGGTTCTCGCCGCCGCGGTGCGCGAGCGTGCCGAGGAAGAACACGACCGAGCCCGCCGGCATCACCACGTCGACCAGGCGATCGCGGAGACGGCGCGTCTGCTCGTCGGCGAGCTCACGGCCGGGATCCGCGCCGGCGCGCGTCGTGAAATCGACCTGAGCGAGCGGGTTCTTCAGCTCCTCGTCGCTCCAGCGGTGACTTCCCGGGATCACCTGCGTCGCGCCGTTCTCCTTCGTGAAGTCGTCGAGCGCCCAGATCGTCGCGACGCTGACGGGCGCACGCGGTCGCGGCAGCGTATAGAACGGATCGTCCGTGTGGAGCGCCTGCGGCGTCTCGCCGGGGTCGATCCGGATCGCCTGCGAAGCGGTGAGCAGGTAGCCGGGCTCGAGCACGCGATCGCAGAGCGCGAGGATCCGCGGGTGCTCGGCGAGCGCGGCGCACGCCGGTCCGCGCGCGACGAGGGAGTAGACGCGCTTCGTCCGGTGTCCCTCGAAGTCGTTTCGCCCGAAGGGATCGACCTCGAGCGGAAGCGCGAGCTCGCTCCGGAGGGCGCGCTGCTCCTCTGCGGAGAGAACGTTCTCGAGGACGACGTACCCGTCGCGCTCGAGAGCGGCGATCGCACCGTCGATGGACGCAGCCGACACACGGGAAAGCTTTCCACGCGACGCCGGCTCCCGCAAAGGCTATGTTCGCGCCATGCCGATCGAGATCCGTGGGCTCGACCACGTCGTCCTCCGCACGGGGAAGGTCGACGAAGTCCTGGCGTTCTATCGCGACAAGCTCGGCTGTCCCGTCGAGCGCACGCTCGAGGCGTTCGGGCTCTACCAGCTCCGCGCCGGCGCGGCGCTCGTCGACGTGATGGACGCCGCGATCTGGAAGTCGGAAGCGGGACCGGGCGAGACGCTCTACGACCACTTCTGCCTGCAGGTTCCCTACGACGATCCCGCGGAGATCGTCGCGGAGCTCGACCGCCTCGGGATCCCGCACAGCGAGCCGGCCGAGCGCTACGGCGCGACCGGCAACGGGATGTCCGTCTACGCGACCGATCCCGACGGGCGCACGGTCGAGCTGAAGCTCGTCGGCCGCGCGGCTGCGCCGCCCCGGAGCTGAGACGACGATCCCTCGCTCACGGCTCGCGCGGAACACGCGGACGGCCGTCGCGACGCTCTGCCTGCTCGTCGCGCTCTCCGCGTGCGCCCCGTCGCGGCGCGAGCCGTGCTCGACGTGCGTTTCTCCGCGCGCCGTGGAGAAGTTCGTCGCCGGGGAAGCGGCCTCCCGATGGATCCGCGCGGCGCTCGTACAATGGTCCCGCGACTGGAACGCACGCGACCTCGACGCGGTCTGCGGGCTCTTCGCGCCGGACGTCGTGCTGCTCCATCCCGACTCACCCGACCGCGACCACGCGACGATGTGCAAGGGTTTCGCCGCGACGTTCGCGAGGAAGGATCGCACGATCCACTACGATCCCCCTGCGATCGAGGAGATCCTCGTCGACGGCGACCTCGCAGTCGTGCGTCTCA
>Ga0194132_10000342_pt1 | contig 96042 bp, 84 predicted proteins | sample TA2KigOf80mmetaG_FD_148612 | JGI IMG/M metagenome (GOLD analysis project Ga0194132, IMG submission 148612) | Freshwater microbial communities from Lake Tanganyika, Tanzania - TA2015054 Kigoma Offshore 80m | ecosystem: Environmental > Aquatic > Freshwater > Lake | place: Tanzania: Lake... | reverse complement strand
TCCTCGGACAGATGCGCGGGCATTCGAACGTCGCGCTTGGGCGTGGGCATCGCCGCGGCCGGGTGGTCGTCGATGATCGACTCGCGACAGAGGTAGCCGAGAAACGACCGGATCGAGGCCAGCTTGCGCGCCGCAGAGGAGCGCGACAGCCCACGCGCATGGAGATGCCCGAGATACGCGCGGATGGCCGCTCGATCCAATTCCGACGGCGTCAATGCCGCAGGCGTCTTGCCGGCGCCGACAGCCACGTGCGCGAGAAACTGCGTCAGGTCGCTTCGATAGCTCCTGAGCGTATGGGGCGATCGATTGCGGTTCAGTTGCAGGTACGCGATGAATTCCTTGAGCGGGACCGTCACAGGCGCACGTCCTGGTCGGGTCCTGGCAGGTTGGGGCCGTCGCCGGCTGGGTCCCGTACCGCGCGTGGGCCGCGGCCGGCACTCGCCCGCTCCGCTCTCGCAGCCGCCAAGGCGGACAGGGCGATCAGCGCCCGCTCTGCGATCGCCGTCTTGCGATTCGCCTTGCTCCTGGGCGGACGAGCGAGTGGCTCCATGATTCCGAAGGTGATGTTGGTCGGATCGTAGTGCGCCGGGTTCGCGTGCGACACGTAGAACGCCAGCGCGCCGATTGCGGTGGTTCGTGGCGGCGACACGATGGGCTCGCCACGCACAAGGGATACGGCGTTCAAACCGGCGATCAGGCCCGAGGCGGCCGACTCGACGTAGCCTTCGACACCCGACATCTGTCCAGCCAGGAACAGCGTCGGGCGCCGCCGCACCTGCCACGTCTCGTCCAGCACGGCCGGCCCGTTCACGTACGTGTTCCGGTGCACCATGCCGAACCGCACGAATTCCGCCTGCTCCAGTCCGGGAATCAAGCGCAGCACACGCGCCTGCTCGCTCCATTTGAGTTGGGTCTGGAAGCCAACCAGGCTGTAGTGGTCGCCTGCCAGGTTGTCCTGACGAAGCTGAACGGCGGCGTACGGTTCACGACCGGTCTGGGGATCGATCAACCCGACCGGCTTCATCGGACCGAAGCGCAGCGTGTCGACGCCGCGGTGCGCCATGACCTCGATCGGCAGGCACCCCTCGAAGAACTTCTCCCGGTCGAAGTCGCGCACCGTGGCCGACTCGGCCTTGGTGAGAGCGTCGTAGAAACGCTCGTAGGCTTCACGGGTGAGCGGGCAATTCAAGTAGTCGCCGTCGCCACCGTCTACGGCGCATGCACGACCCTGCCCGTCCTCACACGCCGCGTCCGGCGCGCCCGTCGAGCCTCGGATGTTCCTCCCCCACCGTGACGCCCGAAAGACGACCGATCGGTCGACGCTCTCCGCGAGGACGATCGGACTGATCGCGTCGTAGAAATAGAGTTGATCCTGTCCAACCGTGCGAGCGATGTCGGACGCGAGCGCGTCAGAGGTGAGTGGGCCCGTGGCGAGGATGACCGGGCGCTCAGGGCTCGAGGGCGGGATCTCGGAGACTTCCTCGCGGACGATGGTGATGTGTGGGTGCGTCGCCAGGGCCTCGGTGACTGTCGTCGCGAAGCGCTCGCGATCGACCGCCAGCGCCGCGCCCGCCGGAACCCGACACGCTTCGGCGGCCCTCATGACGAGCGAGCCCAACCGCCGCATCTCTTCTTTGAGCAAGCCCACGGCGTTGTCGAGCTTGTCGCCGCGGAAGGAGTTGCTGCAGACCAACTCGGCGAGCCGATCGGTCTTGTGGACCTCGGTCGCGCGCGCCGGTCGCATCTCGATGAGCGTCACCGGGAGGCCCGCCGATGCGACCTGCCATGCCGCCTCGCAACCCGCCAACCCACCGCCGACGATCGTCACGGTCATGCGCGGCCCGGCTCGGTCTCGTCGTCCCCGCTCGTCGCGGACGCGTGTGCGCGCACTGGGTCCTCAGGCGGCGGTGTCGGGCAGCTCCTCGCTGCGCGTGTAGCCGCATCCTTCGGTCTGGCAAAGCAGCTGGCGGCCGTGGCGCTTGGTCACTTTCTCCACCAAGAAGGGCGCGGCGCACTGCGGGCACGCCTCGGGCACCGGGCGATTCCAGAGCACGAAATCGCAGTCCGGATAGTTGCAGCAGCCGAAGAACAGCTTCCCGCGCTTCGACTTGCGCTCGACGACCTCCCCCCCTTTGTCCGCGTCCTTCGGACAGCGGACGCCGGTGGATTTGTGCTTGATATAGCGGCAGGTCGGATAGTTCGTGCAGGCAGTGAACTCGCCGAAGCGACCCTGCTTCAGCACGAGGTTCGACGCGCACTTCGGGCACTTCTCGTCGAGGATCTGGTCGGGTTTTGCGGCCTTGAGGCTCCCCTGCTTGGTGGCGACCAGCTTGCGGGTGGTCTTGCACTCGGGATAGCCGGTGCAGGCGAGGAACTGCCCGAAGCGGCCGCGCTTCATGACCATCGGCTTGCCACAGTTCTCGCAGGGCTCGATCTCCTCCTCGCCGCTCTCCGACTCCGGCTCCTGCGTCTCGAGCTCTCGCGTGTTGGTGCACTCGGGATAGCCGCTGCAGGCGACGAAGGGACCGAACTTGCCGACTTTGATGAGCATCGTCGATCCACAACGATCGCAGACCTCGTCGGTCTTGATGCCCTCCTTGAGGTTCTGCATCTCCTTGCCGGCGCGCAGCAGATCCTTGTGGAACTTCTTGTAGAACGCCGCCAGCGTCTTGACGTAGTCGGTCTCGCCGTGTTCGATCCGATCGAGATCGTCTTCGAGGCTCCGCGTGTACTCGACGTCGATGATGTCCTCGAAGCTTTTCGTCAGCTGGTCGCTGATGATCACGCCGAGCGCCGTCGGCTTGAACCGCCCTTCCACCTTGTTGACGTAATCGCGGTCCTGGAGCACGGCGATGATCGACGCGTAGGTGCTCGGACGGCCGATGCCGTTCTCCTCAAGCTCCTTCACGAGCGTGGCTTCGGTGAAGCGCGGTGGCGGCTGGGTAAATTTCTGCTCGGGCCGCAGCGCCCTCAGCTCGAGCACGTCGCCCTCCCGCAGCGGTGGCAACACGCCCGAGGTCTCGCCCTCATCGTCCGCCTTGTCGTCCTTCTCGGGTGCGTCGGCCGGCTCGCCGGCGCTCAGGCCGTGGGCCGCCATCCAGCCCGGGAACCTCGGGACCGTGCCCTTGACCCGAAAGACGTACTCAGCCGCCTGGATGTCGACCGTGGTCTCATCGAAGGTGGCGGGCGGCATCTGCGAGGCGACGAATCGATTCCAGATCAAGCGGTAGAGCGAGAACTGGTCGGGTGTGAGGTACGGCCGGACCGTCTCCGGGTCGTACTGCATCGAGGTCGGCCGAATCGCTTCGTGCGCGTCCTGGGCGTCCGCCTTGGTACGAAACGCGTTCGGCTTCTCCGGCAGATACTCCGCACCAAAGGCCTTGCCGATGTGCTCCCGCACCGCGGCCAGCGCTTCGTCAGCGACTCGGACCGAATCGGTGCGCATGTAGGTGATGAGCCCCACCGGATCGTCGGAGCCGAGACCGGGCAGCTCCACGCCTTCGTAGAGTTGCTGGGCCAGCATCATCGTTTTCTTGACAGGGAAGCGCGCGGTCTGTTGCAGCTTGCTCGTGATGAACGGTGGCGCCGCGTGCCGCTTCCGCTCCTTCGTGGTCACCGAAGACACCGTCCAGGCGGACGACTGCAGATCCTCCAGAATCGCCTTGGCCTGGTCCTCGGTGGTCGGCTTGACGGGGTCCCCCCCCTTCTTGAGCAGCTTGGCCTCGAACTCGGGCGGGACGTTCGCGGCGAGGCGCGCGAAGACGTGCCAGTACTCCTCGGGCACGAACTTGCTGATCTCGTGCTCGCGATCGCACACGAGCTTGAGGGCGACCGACTGCACGCGGCCGGCGCTCAACCCGCGGCGCACCTTGTCCCAGAGGAGCGGGCTGATCTTGTAGCCGACGAGCCGATCGAGCACCCGTCGGGCGCGCTGCGCGGCGACCATCTGGGAGTCAATCTCGCGGGGGCTCTTGAAGGCGTCCTGGACGGCTTTCTTGGTGATCTCGTTGAAGGTGAGCCGGTGGAACTTGCGCTTCTTGCCCGCCAACTCCTCCTTGATGTGCCACCCGATGGCTTCGCCTTCGCGATCCGGGTCGGTCGCGACGTAGATGTCGGTGGCGTCCTTCGCCGCGTCCTTGAGATCCTTCAGAACCTTCTTGCGCGAGGCCAGCGATTCGTACTCTTCGGCGAAATCGTTCTCGATGTCGACACCGAGCTTGCTCTTCGGCAGATCCCGGATATGCCCCATCGACGCGACGACCTTGTAATCGCGACCGAGGTACTTGTTGATGGTCTTCGCCTTTGCGGGCGATTCCACCACGACGAGTGCTTTTGGCATCGAACTCCTCAGCCCGCCAGGACTCCCCTGTCGTCGGGCCTCTCACTCCGGCACGCTCTCTAGACCCTAGCATGAACGGTCAACTCGCACGAACCGACCGCCGCCCAGCCTGCGGATGCGCCCCTGCAGCTCGAGCTCGAACAACGCAGGCAGCAACCGCGCTGTCGCCAGGCCCGTACGGTCGGCGAGCGCATCCAGGTCGGTCGGCTCGCCGCTGGTAAACGCCTGCAGGAGTGGGTGAGAAGGCTCGCGTCGCGCGCATGCGGCGTCCCCGGGACCGGACGGCCGTGGCCAGCCCAGTTCCTCCAAGATGTCGGCCGCTGTCTCCACGATCCGTGCGCCGTCGCGGATGAGCGCGTGCCCGCCACGGTTGCGGCCGCCGAGCACGCTGCCAGGGACCGCGAGGACGTCGCGCCCTTGCTCGAGCGCACTGCGAGCCGTGATGAGCGATCCGCTCCGCTCGCCCGCTTCGACGACCACGACGGCGCGCGAGAGCCCACTGATAATCCGGTTGCGCAACGGAAAGAAGTACGGGTGCGGGGGCGTGCCCGGCGCAAGCTCGCTGATGAGGAGACCGTCGGCGGTAATCGCGTCCGCGAGCCGGGTGTGCTCGCGAGGGTAAATCACGTCCACACCCGAGCCAAGTACGGCGACCGTACGACCCGAGGCGCCGAGCGCGCCCCGATGGGCGGCCGAATCGACGCCACGAGCCAGGCCGCTCACGACCACCACCCCTCGAGGGGCGAGATCAGCCGCCAGATGCTCGGCGACGGTCAACGCGTAAGAGGAGCCAGCGCGTGATCCCACGATCGCAACCGCCGGCGCACCGAGGGCGGCGCGATCACCTCGAGCCCAGAGCATGGGTGGCGGATCGGCGATCGCGGCCAGGGCGGGCGGATAGTCAGGATCGCTCCACGGAATGCCGACAAGCGGCCCAGACCGTGACCGTTCGACTATCGCCGCCGCGGCGAGGCGGAGCTCGTCGATCGACCGCCAGCCGCCTCGTCGTGAAGCTCGACGAGTGCGCCGAGTGTAGCTGGCGACGTGATGCGCAAGCAGGTCGGCCGGGTCCTGGCCCGAGCGCAGCTGGGGGCCGAGATCTCGACGCCAGGCAAGGGGTATCAACGAGAGCGCCACGAGGTCGATGACCGCTGAGGCCATGAAGCCGTCCTCGGGCGAGCGGCGCGGCTGACGGGAGACGTGCGGCCGCTGCACCGCTCGCAAGGCGGGCGCGACCTCCACGCATCATCATTATAAGGCCAGAGTTAGAGAGAAACGCTGTCCTGTCCACATGCCGGCGCAACCACTGTGCAGGACAGTGCGTCTCTTATTGAAGGCCGGCGCGGAGCGAATCGCGCCGCCACCGCTGGCACACGGCTTGCTCCGCGGGGACCGGAACGATGTCGCCAGTCCTTGCAGTGCCGCGGGACGGGTCGCTATAGTGGACATGAGCTGACCATGTTGCTCCGCCTCACGATGGTTGTCGCCCTTCTCTCCTCCTCCCTGGCGACGCCGACGTGGGCGGATGGCAATCGAGAAGCGGCGAAGAACGAAGCGCAGTTCGGCATCGATGTCGCGCGACGGGGGCTCTGGCGCGAGGCCATCTACAGGTGGGAGCGCGCGGTCGAGCTCGATCCGACCTACGCGGCCGCCTTGAACAACCTCGGGGTCGCCTATGAGCACGAGGGTGAGCTCGAGAAAGCCCGCGGCGCTTACGAGAAAGCCTTGGCGATCGAGCCCGACAACGCGCAGATCAGACAGAACTACGACCTCTTCAAGGAAGTCAATGAACGCGCCGCGCCCAAGACCGACAAGCCGTAACCTCCTCGCGCTCGCGGTGATGAGCACCCTCGGCGGCGCGCTGGTGGCCGGATGCGGCGTCACCACGTACGAAATTCCGATCGAGACGCCGATTCGGCCAAAGCTCGACGTGACCCCGTTTCAACGGGTCCTCATCGCCGGGTTCGTGGCCGGCGGGACCGACGACGTCGACACGAATCAGGAAACGGTCCGGCTGCTGCGGAGCCAGCTGCGGTCGAAGTCCTCACTGCGGATCATCGACGCTGATGCCCTCCCGCTCATGAGCATCGCCCAGGATCAGCAGAAAGGCGGCGCCGAGTCGGCGGTAGAGCAAGGCTCACGCGACGGCCCATCGACGGGGATCGACAAGCCGATGTCCTTGCCCGGTCAGATCCGCGAGGAGAAGGACCTCGAGCCCTATGAGCGCCTCTTCGCGAACACCGCTTACTGGAAGCGCATCGGCGAGGAGTATCAGAATCCCCTCATCGTGACCGGCACGGTGCTCTTCGCCCCGCATTCACGAGCAGGCTTCGTCTCACGCGACGTCGAGCAGTACGACTCGTTCGGACGACGGCGGGTCGTGCCCGTCCGCTCCTACTTGGAGCGAAAAGGCTTCGTCCTCAGGCCGAAGTTCGTGTTCATCGACGGCCGCACGGGCGCCACCATGCACTCGGAGAGCTACCGGGAAGAGGTGCTCTACAGCGTCCAGCAGAACACGCCGGCGCTTTCCTCGTACTTCGAGCTCATGGACCGGTTGGTGCCCAACTTCCTGTCGGCCCTCAGCAGTCAGAAGGTGCGGGGCACCCGCGTCCTCCTGATGTAGCTGCTCGGCCGCGCGCGGGCCTCATCTACGTTTACAGAAGCAGGGCTTCGGTATAAGCTTTCTCTTTTGGCATGAGAGGTCAGTGGATCTATGTACGCAATCGTCGAAGCCGGAGGCTGCCAGCACAGGGTCGTGCCAGGGGGCGTCGCCCTGTTTGCGGGGACGGCGGCAGAATCGGGTCGGGAGTTCACGCTGACGTCCGTGCTCCTCGTCGAGGACGATGACGGCCGAGTGACGGTCGGCGCGCCCTACGTGCCAAACGCACGTGTGACGGCCGTGGTCGAGGGTGAATCCAGAGGCCGGAAGATTCGCGTGTTCAAGAAGAAGCGGCGCAAGGGCATGCGCCGTACCAAAGGCCATCGGACGGTCCACACGCGCGTCAGGATCAAAGAGATCGCACTCTAGCCGCAGCGCTCAGCCGCACGGGTCAGGTGCGAAGAGCGCGACGGGCGGGACCACCGACCGCGAGGCTATCGGGTGCTCCCGGGAGACGGTGTCATGGCACATAAAAAAGGACAGGGCAGCTCACGGAACGGCCGTGACTCGAACTCGCAGCGCCTGGGCGTCAAGGCGCACGACGGCAACCTCGTAACTGGCGGCACGATCATCGTGCGGCAGCGAGGACGCCGGTTCCAACCCGGCTTGAACGCCGGGCGCGGGAAAGACGACACGATTTTTGCGAAGATCGCCGGTCGCGTCCGATTCGAGAATCACGGATCGCGTGGACGAATCATCAGCATTCTGCCCGCCGAGTAGCCACCGCGCCCGGGGCAGGGCGATCACTCCCTTCGCGCCCGCCAGGGGCCTCGGCTTGCACAAATGTTCGTCGACCAGGTCGACATCCACGTCACGGCCGGCGGCGGCGGGCGAGGATGCCTCGCCTTTCGCCGCGAGAAATACGTCCCACGTGGCGGCCCCAGCGGCGGCGACGGCGGCAACGGTGGCTCGGTGTATGTCGTCGCGAGCCCTCACACCAACACGCTCGTCAATTACCGGTTCCACCCGGAGTTCACCGCGCCTCGCGGGGGGCACGGTGAGGGCTCGAACCGCACCGGACATCGCGGTGCCGATCTCGAGTTGCCCGTCCCCGTGGGCACGCTCGTCTACGAACTTACTGACGAAGGAGACCTCCGGCTCCTGGCCGATCTCGCCCGGGAGGGCGAGCGCGTCCTGGTCGCGCGCGGCGGACGCGGCGGGCTGGGGAATGCACGCTTTGCGACCGCGACCAACCGCGCGCCGCGCAAGACTCAGCCGGGGGAAGCGGGGGAAGACAAGCGTCTACGCCTGGAACTCAAGCTGCTGGCCGACGTCGGGCTCGTGGGATTCCCGAATGCGGGCAAATCGACGCTCATCGCGCGCGTGTCGGCGGCGCGTCCGAAGATCGGCGACTACCCGTTTACGACGCTCACGCCCAACCTGGGCGTCGTTGCGCTCAGCGGGGACCGGAGCTTCGTCATGGCGGACGTGCCGGGTCTCATCGAAGGAGCGCATCGCGGGCTGGGCTTGGGACACCACTTCCTTCGTCACCTGGAGCGCACCAAGGTGCTCATCCACGTGATCGATGTCTCGGGGATGAGCGGGCGGAGTCCAGCGGCCGACTTGGACACGCTGCGGCGCGAGCTCGCGCTCTTCCAGCCGACGCTCGCCGCGAAACCGCAGCTGGTCGCAGCGAACAAGGTGGACGCCGTGTCCGCCGACAACGCGGATCTCCTCGCGCTCGTCGAACAGGCCCATCGCCTGGGCCTTCCGTGCTTCAAGATTTCTGGTGTGACCGGCGAGGGTCTGCCAGCCCTCCTCGAACGCGCCTGGCACGAGCTGACCTCGGCGTCCACACCGGAGGTCCCGGCGATCACGGCGCTCACAGACCCTGTGGATCGCGCTGAATGAGTGGCGGACGCCGCGTCGGCATCCTCGGGGGCACCTTTGATCCCATCCATCGAGGTCACGTCGACATGGGCCTCGCGGCGCAGACGGCCCTCGATCTGGCGACGATCTTCGTCATTCCGGCTCACGTGCCGCCGCACCGCGCGCAGACCAACGCGTCCGCGTACCATCGTTTCGCCATGGTGGCGCAGGCCGTCGCGGACCACGAGCGGTGGCGGGCGTCCGATCTCGAGCTCCGCCGCTCGGGCGTGTCCTATTCGTCTGACACGCTCCGCAAGTTCCATGAGCGCGGCTACCCGCCATCTGAGGTGTTCTTCATCATCGGAACCGATGCGTTCGCCGACATCGCGACCTGGCGGGACTATCCGCGCATCCTGGATTGGACGCACTTTGCGGTCGTGTCGAGGCCGGGACATCCGGCCGGCGCGCTTCCCTACATGCTGCCGGATCTCAGCGCACGGATGATCGTGCCGCCGCTCGAAGCGCTCGCGGCGATGGATCCATCGATCATTCTGATCGATGCGCCCACGGCCAACATCTCATCCACTGCCATCCGCCAGCGATGCGTCGAGGGGCAGTCCATCGACGGCCTCGTCCCGCCGCGCGTGCAGCGGCACATCGACCAGCACGGCCTCTACACCGCCGCCGGCCGGCGCCGCGTGGACGCACAGACCCCGCCAACGGCAGGTACGTTGCATGGCTAAGACCGAGCCTCATCGAAAGGCCAGCGTCCTCCCGCCCCACGTCGAAGCCGCGGTCGACGCGGCGCAAGCCAAGAAGGCGGAGGCGCTCACCGTGTTGGATCTACGGGCGGCCTCTGGGTTCACCGACTACTTCGTGATCTGTACGGGCACCAACGTCCGACAGGTCCGCGCGATCGCTGACGGGGTCGTCGCGGCGCTCTCGCGCATGGGTATGAAGCCGGCGCACATCGAAGGGTACGACCGATCGGAATGGATTCTGCTCGACTATTTCGACTTCGTCGTGCACGTCTTCGCGCCGGAGACGCGTCTCTTCTACAGCCTCGAACGTCTGTGGGGCAGCGCGGCCCGCGTGCTCGGCTGACACCTCGCGCCACCTCAGGGCGCTGAGCCATGGAGGGCCCGGCGTACCCTCACGCATGGCATCTCGTTACGGGCTGGTGGACCCGTGTACGCCCGGCCCTCGTCACCGCGTGCGACGGGGTGCTTGGCATTCTCTTCGCGCCGTCGTGCGTCACCTGCGGCGCGCCCATCGATCGTCCCCTTGCGGGTCCCGTGTGCGATCGGTGCTGGGCGAGCATCCCACTGCTCACGCCGCCCGTGTGTCACACCTGCGGCGAACCGCTGGCGACCTGGCGGACGCTGGAGGGCACGGTGGCGCGGTGTCCCCGCTGCCGCCGGGGTCGGCGGCGGGTGAGCCAGGCGCGAGCCCTCGGACCCTACGACGGCGTGCTGCGGGGCATCATCCACGCGATCAAGTACGACGGACGCCGCTCGCTCGCCAGACCGCTCTCGCTCCGGATGCGCGCGCAGTGCGGCGACGTGCTCTCCGGCGCGGCGGCCATCGTGCCCGTCCCGCTCCACCCTTCGCGAACCCGTGAGCGCGGCTTCAACCAGGCGGCAGACCTGGCCGCCCATCTGGGTGTGCCGATCTCCCACGCGCTCATCCGAGTCAGGGCGACGACGGCTCAAGCCGATCTTCCGGAAGGGCAGCGCCATCGCAACGTGCGCGCCGCGTTCGCGGCCACCCGGAGGGCCGAGGACGTCCGTGGCGCGGTGGTCGTCCTCGTGGACGATGTGAGCACGACGGGAGCCACACTCGAGGCATGCGCCACGGTGCTCCTGGAGGCGGGTGTGCGAGAGGTGCGGGCGCTTACGGCAGCCCGAGCCGTGCGGCGACGGCCGTGAGCACATCAGCCGCGATCGCGTCCTTGGATCGGTCAGCGTCGATGGTGACCCAGTGCGGCTGTGCGGCGAGACGCAAGTACGCCGCTCGCACGCGGGACAGCAGGTCAAGGTCGCGCTCGTACCGGTCGCGGTCGACGCTCTTGCGCCCGGCCGCGGTCTCGGGCGCGATGTCGAGCAAGATCGTCAGCGCCGGCTGCGGCAGAAACCGCTGAATATCCTGCAGCCAGGCCGGATCCAACCCGAACGCCTCCCCGTAGGCGGCCGTGGACGCGACATACCGATCGCTCACGAGCACGAGGCCGGCGTCCAGCCAGCGCTGTAGATCGGCCTTGCGCTCGTATCGATTCGCCACGTAGAGGAGCTGCATGACGTCCGGGCCGTACTCGCGCTCCCCCTGCAGCGCCCGCGCGATCTCTTCGCCGATCGACGTGCCGTAGTCGGGGAACGTGAGGAGGCGCGCCTTGTGGCCGTGCTGTCGCACCACGTCGCGGAGCCGCTCGGCCTGTGTCTGCTTGCCGCTCTGGTCCAGTCCTTCGAAGGCGATGATGAGCCCAGACATCAGCGGACTCCTGACCTCGGCGACTCGAGCGCCAGGAGGTCGTCGATGGTCTGTCGACGTCGAATGACCTGCCATCGGCCGTCGTCCACGAGCACCTCGGCGGGCAGCGGCCTCCGGTTGTAGTTCGAGGCCATCGCCGCCCCGTAGGCCCCGGCCGCGCCGATCGCGACCAAATCGCCCACCTCGAGCGGCGGCAGACATCGGTCCCGGCCCATGACATCGCTGCTCTCGCAGACCGGGCCGACGATCTCGTACTGGCGGCGGGAGCCCGGCCGCACACGCACGGGCTCGATCGCATGAAACGCCCCGTAGAGGGCTGGACGCATGAGCTCGGTCATCCCGGCGTCGAGCACCGCGAACTCACTCGACGCGTCGCGGGGCTTCACGTCGATCACGGCGGCGATCAGGGCGCCTGCCGGGCCGACGATCGACCGGCCCGGCTCGATGACGATGGGCAACCCGGTCGGCCCGATCTCCTGGATGAGCGCGTCGACGTAGTCGCGCAAGGATACTACCTCGGCGCCGTCGTACGAGATCCCGAGACCGCCGCCGACGTCGAGGTACTCGAGCGGCGTGTCCCGTGCGCGAAGCTCCTCGGCGAAGCGGCGGAGGAATCTCGCGGCATCGCGAATTGGATCGAGGGTCGTCATCTGCGATCCCACGTGGACGTGCGCGGCGACCAACTGCACATAGGGGCGACGTGTGAGCGTGGCGAGCAGGTCATGCGCGGTGTCGATCGGCATGCCGAACTTGTTGATCTTGAGCCCGGTGGAGATGTGCGGGTGGCTCAGGGCGTCGATATCGGGGTTGATCCGGACGGCCACACGCGCCGTCATCCCGTGACGCACGGCGACCTGCTCGATCCGCGCCAGCTCGCCGGCCGACTCGATGTTGATGGCCTTGAGACCCAGCGGCACCGCGCGCTCGAGCTCCGCCGGGGACTTCCCGACGCCAGTGAACACGATGTCATCAGGTGGACAGCCGGCTCGCCTGGCCACCTCGAGCTCTCCGATCGAGTTCACGTCCGCCGCGGCGCCCAGCTCCCGAAGCATCCGAACGAGCGCGAAGGTCGAGTTCGCCTTGAGTGCGTAGTGCACACGATGCGGGTAAGCGCCGAACGCTGCGTCCAAGGCACGATAGCGATCGCGAATCGTCGCGGCGCTGTAGACGTAGAGCGGCGTGCCTTCGGCCTCGGCCAGGCGGGCAACGGGCACTCCGTCGCAGAGAAGCTCGGTGGTGAGTGTCTGGAATCCCACGCGGGTGACGCGCCAGCGATCGCCGGCGAGGTTCGACTGTGGACTATATCACCTGGTATGATCCGGCACGAACGCAGCCGGCCCGCCCCTCCCCATGCCACCATCTCCCCCCGCCGCAACGGGACAGCCAGGGGTACCCGACGCGCCGGGCGGGGCGATCGACGCGCTGATTCACCGCTGTCTCGACGGCGACCAATCAGCGTGGGAACGTATCGTCTCCCTGTACTGGCGGAAGGTGTTCAATGTCGCCTACAAGTTCGTCGGTCGGCACGACGAAGCCGAGGACCTCACGCAAGAGATCTTCCTGAAGGTGTTCAAGTCGCTGGCGACGTTCGACCGCCGCGCCAACTTCCAAACATGGCTCGTCTCGGTCAGCCGGAACCTCTGCATCGATCACTACCGGAGCGTTCGGCAGGAACGCGCGGCGGTCGATCGGACCGTCGACACCTCGACCTTGACGCCGGCGACGAACGAGCCGGAGCCCATAGTGGCGCTGGAGCAGCGCGACCGCGTGGTGCTGTTGCAGCGTGCACTGGCGGCTCTGCCCGAACCGCTCCGCAAGGCCGTGGTCATGCGCGACCTCCAGGAGCTGTCCTATCAGGAGATTGCCGTGGCGCTCGGCGTGCCGGAGGGTACCGTCAAATCACGTATCAATCGAGGCCGTGCGGAGCTGGCGCGCGCGATCGCACGCGTCCGGCAGGACGAGACGCCCACGCCGGCCGGGCCGCCCCGCGCAGGAGAGTAGCCCCATGCAGCTGACGACCGATCACGCCGGTTCTATCGCCATCGTACGCGTCGGTGAGACGCGCCTGATGTACCCCTTGCTCGGCGATTTCGCGGCCGCAATCAGCGGCTTGGTCGCCAGCGGTCAGCGGGATGTCCTCATCGATGTGACGCCGGTCACCTACATCGACAGCGCCACGATCGGGTGTCTCATGGACCTCTATCGCCAGGTGAACGCCGCCGGGGGCCGTCTCAAGCTCTCGGGCGTCCAGAAACGCGTACACACCATGCTGACCATGACAGGCGCCCAGAACTTCATCGAACTCTATGCGGACGAGCCGACCGGGCTCGCGAGCTTCGGAGCCTGACCATGCGGACGATCAAGACGACCAGCGGCGTCGAGGTCCTCCTCGACGGCGACCTTCTCGCCGTCATGGAGGCCCTCTATCAGGAAGTGACGGTCAGGCGTGCTTTGGATCGGTCCTTCGAGGACATGGTCCGGGAGATCGCTCACCTGATCGACCAGATGGACGAGCAGGAGCGCCGGACCTACCTGGCCGAGAGCCTGTTCTTGAACACCGTCAAGTACGAGAACGACAAGCTCGACGCGTACATGAAGAAGCTCGCACGCTCGTAATCGTCCGGCAAGCCACCGGGCGGCTGTCGATACGGCGCATTGTCCGGCCTGAGGCCGGACAGTGCGCGACACGAGAGGTGAGCGCGCTCGCTAGAGGAACCCCAGCCGCGGCGTCGGGAAGTTGGCCAGATTCGGGAAAATCATCCCGAGATCCGCATCGGACACTCCGAACCACCCCCCCAACGTTGCCGCGTATTGATCGAGCGCGCTCGTAGGAATCCAATAGCCCCGGTCACCTGCGTCGTCTGGACCGCGGAGCAGCTGCTGGGGGAAGGTGCCGAAGGTACGACTGCCGTCGGTGTTAGGCCTGATGTCGTTGCTGAACACCAGGTGATGGCCGCCCCAGGCATGGTCGCTGCCCACGTTGGAGTTCGAGTTGCCTGTCCGATTGAACTCGCTTTCGGTGAAGAGCGTCACAGCTGGCGGATTCGGCGTCGAATCGAGCGCGGTGAAGAAGGCCCCAACGGCGGCGTCGAGCGTCGCCATCAGGTTCTGGTGGTTGGTGATCAGCTGCTCGTGATTGTCGAAGCCCCCCATCCCGGCGAAGAAAATCTGCCGCTGCATGCCCAGCGTGCCGCGAGCCTGCATGATGCGATAGACCTGCGCCAGTTGGCGACCGAGGTTCGTGTTCGGAAAGCCGGTCGGCTCCGGCACGCTCTGAAGTGCGGCGTTGAAGGTCTCCATGGCCTGGACCGCGCCGCCCAACACAGCGTTGGCCGGCCCGACCATCTGAAGGCCGGTGTCGAAGGTGAGCACATCCTGGAGTGCGGCTCGCCGTGCCGCGAACCCACTCCCGAACGGAACGAGCCCAGCGGTGCTGGCGTTGTTGAAGTTCAGCCCTTTTTCGATCGTCCCGGACAAGAAGAACGAATTGCCGCCGTTCACGGTGATGCCGGGCGGCATGCTGCCGGTGTTCTGCACCCGTGTGAAGTCGTTGATGCGGCCCCCCCATCCGGTCGATCCGCCGGTCGGATCCGAGCTCTGCCACTGCTGTGTTTGATCGGAATGAGAATACAGATTGCGCGGCAGCTGGTTCGTATTGAGGCGGCCATCGGCCATCTTGAAGGTCGGTCGGACGAGCGTGCCGACGTTGAAGACGAGCGCGGCCCGGTTCTGGTTGTACAGGCGCTGCACGTTCGTGAGCGCCGGATGCAGCCCGTAGCCGGACGACCCGGCCGAGAGCAGGCTTCCCTGCGCCAGGGCCACCGGTCCACGCATGGCGCTGTAGGCGCCATATCGACTGTCGATCGGGACGATGGTGTTGTTGGCATCGTTGCCGCCGAAGAGGAAGACGCACACGAGCGACTTGTAACCGGTCGCCTGCGCATGAGCGGTGACCATACCGAGGCGTGAGAGGTGCGCCGCCGTGCCGACTGCACTGAGTGCTACGCAGCTCTTCAGGAATTCGCGACGGTTTCGACGTGAAATCACGATAGGCTCCTGTCTCAGACCGCGTGGTGCGGCCTGAAGTTGGCTGGCCTCGGCCGAAGGCCGTGACCCGCGATGGGAATCGAGCACGCTCTAGTTGTCGACCTGGCTCTGTGCCGCCACCAACGTCACGTAGAGCGCCGTGCGCACACGCTCTCGTGCGTCAGTCGTCGTCAGCACTGCGGCGCGGATGCGGGTCTTCTCGGCATCCGACATCCGTCCGCCCATGAACAACTGGTTGACGTGCTCGATGAGCGCGTCGGGTGTCCCAGCGAGATTCATGAACGGTGTGTAGTCGATCGTCACCGCCGAGCCGAATTGGTTGCCTAGGAGGCGCCCGACGAAGTTCGCCCGCTCGAGAGACGTGACCGAGGTCAGGATCTGGAACTCGGGTCCGATGAGCGGTGGTGTTCCGGAATTGGGAATGCGGAAGTTCGGGGAGAAGTAACTGAACACCGACGGCGGATAGAACACACGCTGACCCATGTCCGGCGTCAGATCGCTCAGGAACGGGAAGTCGGTGACCGTCGCGTTGAGCCCCCGCAGCATCGACAACGTGAAGAGCACCGGCTCCGAGAGCTTGGCAGGCACGGGCGACATGCCCCGCGCATCGTCATGCAGCAGGATCGCGCGGACCACCGAGCCGAGGTTCCCCCCCGAGGCCGCGAAGACGCCTGCGATCTCGGCAATGTACTGGGGCCGCGGGTTCGAGGTCACCAGCTGCTGAATGAGTTGGCGGCTGATGAAGGGCGCGATGTTCGGGTGGGCGAAGAGGACGTCGAGCACGTGCTCGAGCTCTGCGCGGGCGTCGACCTCGGCCGGGAAGTCAGCTCCCATGAAGGTCTTCTGCCCTCGATCGTGGAGGCTCTCGACGGGCTCCATCGGGTGCCGGTAGTCACCTGACGAGATGAGGTTCGAGGGCGGCGTGGCCGGATTGCCGTCGCCGAAGGTCCACCCGGTGAGAATTCGCGAGAGCGCCCTCACGTCGGCTTCCGTGTAGGTCGGGGTAGCAACCCCGCCGGTCAGCGAGCCGTCCGTGTTCAGCTGCGCCGTGCCCCATGCGAAGAGCTGCAGCAGCTCGCGCGGGTAGTTTTCGTTCGGCGGCGGACTCGTCGGGACACCGTTCGCGTCGAACGTCTGCTTCCGGTTGTTGAGCATGTTCAGGTAGCGGCCCATCGCCGCGTTGAGCGTGATCGAGCGCACGAGATCGCGATAGGTGCCGAAGGCGCCGCTCATCAGGAGTCGGTAGTAGGGCACGATCGCCGTGGGTCGATCGACCGCCGCGTCGGCGGCCGACACCACCAGAATCTTGTGTAACGCCCAGGCGACCCGCTGCCGCAGCTGGTCGGGTCCCGTCAGGGCAAGCTGCATCCAGTGCTCCTGTGCCGTCTCGACGTTTTGATTGAAGAGCGAGTCGGGGAACGCGGATGGCGGGATGCCCAACTGCTCATCCATAAAGGCCGCTGCGCCCATGTTCTTCACGCGGTCGACGTCGCCGGGCTTCGGTCCCCAGCTCGTCTGGCGCAGCAAGCGGAACGCCGAGAGCGTGTTCAGGTCGATGAGCGAGCCACCCGTGGGCGTGGCGCTGGCTTCCGCCGATCGCGGACTCTCTTGCCCTCCCACGATCGCCGTGACCTTGTAGAAGTACGCCGTGCCGTTCAAGACGCCGGTGTCGACGAACGTGGCGGTGGTCGGGTCAGGCGTCAACGCCGTAGCAGACTGCCCATTGGACGACGTCCCGCGGTACACCTTGTAGCTCGTGGCGGCGGTCATCGCTGTCCACGTCAAGGTCACCCGGACATCGCCACCGACAGCGGTGAGATTTGTGGGAGCGGTCAGGGGCGCGCTCGGCGTCGCCGAGACCACCGTCGAGGGTGGACCGTCGCCAGCGGCGTTGGTCGCGATGACTTGATACGAGACACTCGTCCCGTTGGTCAGCGGCTGGTGTCGATACGTGGTGGTCGTGACGCTCGCAAGAGGCGGCATCACCCGCGCGCCGCTATCGACGCGAAAGACCTTGTAGCCGGTCGCATCGCTGACGACCGCCCACGAGAGGTCGATGAACCCATTGCCACCGGTCGCGGTGACCGTTGGCGCGGTGGCGGGTGGCGGCATCGGCGGCTTCCCCTCGGGCGTCGCCGACGCCGCCCGTGACGAGATGCTCTGCGAGTTGGGCGCCACGGCCCGCACCCGATACCGATACGGTGTGCCGTTTTTCAGCCCGGAATCGACGAAGGTCGGCATGACGCTCGTGCCGACCGGCCTGAGTTCCTGATCGACGCTCCGGCGCAGGATGAGGTAGCCCGTCGCCCCCTCTGACGGCAGCCACTTCAGCGCGATCTGCTCCGCTCCGGGTACAGCGGTCAACTCCATCGGCGGCGCCAGCGGCGTCGCACTGACCACAGCTGATTGCGGTCCCATGCCGCCGCGATTGACGGCTGCGATCTTGTACGCGTGCACGACTCCGTTCTTGACTGTCCAGTCGTGGTAGTGGCGCCGCCACACCATGGCAATCGGGTCCGGGCTCCAGACACCCGCGACGGCGCGGAACACGCGATACCCGACCGCACCTTCGACCGGCGACCACTCCAGCACCACACGACCCGTCGAGCCGCGGGCTTCGACTTTTTCCGGGGACTGGATCGGCGCTGGCGGGCGTCGCCGTCCAACGTTGTCGTCCTCGCGCTCGCGCGCTGTCGAGCTCGGCGAAGCCGCTGTGACAAACCCCATTAACGCGATGCAGAGCCACACTTTCTTGCGCAAACACGTCCGTATTGACATGGCGTTGCACCCGTGTACCGCCGACCAGGGGGAGCGGAGGTGGAACTGGTGAACGGGACCTCCGGGGGCAAAGGTGGCAAGAATCGTTCCTCTTAAAGTTCTTTAATGTTCGTTTGTATACTCGTAACGACTGACATGATTCACGACGCCAACGGACAGAAGTGCTCGACGCTTACATCGCTGGTGTATCCTGGCGCGGCGTTCGAGCGATCTCCAACCGCGCGTCGTGCCTTTGAGAGCTCGACCGTGAACGGATCGCAGCGGCCTCGAGGCCTCGTCTCATCCAATCAAGGGCCCGTCTCGCAGGTGTGAGAGGCGCTTCGAGACGCTCGATCACGCGAAGTGGACGCCGGGCACGCATGGGCTGGTACACTGAACCCCCGCGCCGTCGGCGCGTGGAGCCTGCGAAACCGTGTCGCTCAACTTCCTCTCGACTCGCTTTCAGTGCACGTGGCCGTGGGAGATGCTCGTCATGCTCTGCGACGGCCGGCTGGTATGTGGCTGTGCGGATCCCTACGCCAAGCGAGTGCTCGGGGACGCGCGTACCTCAACGGTGCGTGAGGTGTGGCAGGGCTCCGCGATCGGACAGCTTCGGGCCGAGCTGAATGCAGGGGGATCGCGCTTCTGTGGAGACTGCCCCCTCAAACGGCCGCTTGCGCGCGAGGAGGCGCCGGTTGTGCGCGATCTCGAAACCGGCCCTCTCCCGTCGCGGATGTTCATCGAGTGCACCGCGGCCTGCAATATCTCGTGCTTCCAGGCGTGCTGTGCCCCGGAGACCGGCATCACCCGGACGCGTCAGGCCGGGATGCTCGACTTCGACCTCTTTCGGAAGGTCGTTGATGAGGTGGGGCCGTCGCTCGGCCGGATCGATTTCTTCAATTACGGCGAGGCGTTCCTCCACAAGCGGGCGATCGAGATGTGCGAATACATCAAGACGAGCTTTCCGCACATCTACCTGTACACGAGCACGAACGGCCTCGCACTGAGCGAGTTCCAGGCTCGATGTCTCGCCCGCTCGGGCATCGACGAGGTGACCTTTTCGATCGATGGCGCGCGCCAAGAGACCTACGCGCGCTACCGGCAACGAGGACGCCTCGACGTTGCGCTCGCGAACCTGCGGGCCATGGCGGACGAGAAGCGTCGGCTGGGTCTCGACGTGCCGTTCCTCAACTGGCGGTACATCCTGTTCACATGGAACGACAGCGACGAAGAGATGGCGCTGGCGCGCGAGCTCGCCTCGCGAGTCGGCGTCGACCGGCTCTGCTGGGAGCTAACCGATCACCCTGAAGAAGCCTTCTCGCGGCGGTTCTTGCCCGGCACGGCGGACTATGCTCGCATTCAGGCGGAGACCTGGGATCACAGCAATCTCGGTAACGCCATTCCAGGCGCGACCCCACGGGCGCGGATCGAGATCCGGCGACCGTTCGTCGGTCTGCCGCTCTTCGCACGCGCGGGGCACGGTGCGGCCGTCCGGACGCGGGTGCACAACCTCTCCATACGGCCGTTTCCGGCACAGGCGTCGTACGGACGACGCCTGGTCCGAGTCGGCGCGCAACTCTGCGAGCGTGACGGGCGAGTCCTCAACCGGGACTTCGCCCGAGGCGAGCTCCGGGAATCGCTGGACGGCGGGAAGAGCGCCGAGGTGACCGTGAAGTTGCCGCCTCTTTCGCGGTCGGGGCGGTATCAGTTGAAGTTCGATCTGGTCTACGAGGGCGTGGACTGGTTCGAGCGTTGTGGGTCGCCGACCACGGTCGCGCCGTTCTGGGTCGCCTGACGAGGTCGCTAGTTGGCAAGCCGGGCGGCGGCCTCGACTCCGACCTCGACTCCCTCGACTCCCTCGGTCATGCGGTCCACGAGGCGCCACGACTCCGTTTCCTCGAGGATCTTGGCCACGAACTCGGTGTGAAGCGCGTGTCCGGCACGGTGCGCCACCAGGTGGCCGATGATCGGACGGCCGACGAGCGCGAGATCGCCCACCGCGTCCAGGATCTTGTGCCGCACGAACTCATCGTCGAAGCGCAAGGCGTTGTTGAGCACGCCGGTCTCGCCGAGGACGATGGCGTTTTCGAGGGAGCCCCCAAGGGCCAATCCGTTCTGTCGCAGCATCTCAACGTCCTTCAAGAACGTGAAGGTCCGGGCCGGCGCGACCTCCTCGATGAAGGTCTCCTCGGTGATGCGCAGCGTTCGCGACTGATGCCGTAAGAGCGGATGGTCGTAACTGATGCTGTAAGTGACCTTGAAGTGATCGGACGGGTAGAGGGAGATGCGCTTGTCGCCGCGCGAGATGGCGATCGGGCGAATGATTTTCAGGTACCGACGCGGAGCGGAGAGCTGCTTGACCCCGGCTTCTTGGACCAAATAGACAAACGGCGCGGCGCTGCCGTCCATGATGGGAACTTCGGGCGAGTTGAGCTCGACGAGGGCGTTATCGATGCGCAAGCTGACGAGCGCCGCCAGAAGATGTTCGACCGTCTCGACCGAGACCTCGTTGCGCGCCAGGCCGGTCGCCAGCTGAATGCCGGCCAGATGGTGCACGGTCGCCGGCACCTCGTGGTCGCCCATATCCGTGCGGCGAAATCGGATGCCAAAGTCCGGGGGAGCCGGCTTGAGTGAGAGCGTGACCTTGTTCCCGGAGTGCAGGCCGATGCCTACACACGACACCTGGCGGCGGAGTGTGCGCTGGACGTCCATTAGCCCCTTAAGCGAGTCGTGTCATCGAGACGCACGCAGACGATACTTGCGCCAGAAAGCAAAGGCAATGCCCAGAGGCTTTTGAAAGGGCGATCGTCAACTAAGTCTCGTCGTTTCACATAATTACATCAGGCTACGTCAGTCAGTCGAGGTGCGACCGGTGTCCCAGGTCCGGCCTTTCACCTCCGCTTTACACTGCAAAGCGGGCACATCCTACCACACGACCTCAACCAAACTGACAGCTCCGCCACGACAAAATGTTGCGAGTCGGGACCAAGACGAGGGCGCAGGCCGGCTAGACGGCCTCTGGGCGCCTCGAGGAGTCCTCTCGCGAAAAGAACTGACGAGCCAGAAACCGCCCTGTCGCGGAGGACTCGCAGAGGGCCACGTCCTCGGGTGTTCCAGAGGCCACGACGCGACCGCCTCCCGCGCCTCCTTCTGGGCCCAGGTCGATCACGTAGTCAGCACACCGAATCACGTCGAGATTGTGTTCGATGACGACCACCGTGTTGCCCTGATCGACAAGCTTGTTCAGCACATCCAGCAATTTCCGTGTGTCCTCGAAATGGAGGCCCGTCGTCGGCTCGTCGAGGATATAGATGGTACGCCCCGTGCTCCGGCGTGAGAGCTCTTTGGCGAGCTTGACCCGCTGCGCCTCGCCGCCTGACAAGGTCGTGGCCGACTGCCCGAGTTTGATGTAGCCGAGGCCGACATCCTGGAGCGTTCGGAGCTTGTTGGCGACGGGCGGGAAGTTCTCGAGCAGCGGGAGGGCCTGGTCGACGGTCAGTTCCAGCACGTCCGCGATGGACTTGCCGCGATAGGTCACCTCGAGCGTCTCGCGATTGTAGCGACGCCCCTTGCACGGCTCGCACGTCACGTAGACATTGGGCAGGAAGTGCATTTCAATGGCGATGACCCCGTCGCCCTGACAGGCCTCGCACCGCCCGCCCTTGACGTTGAACGAGAAGCGGCCCGATCGGAACCCGCGCGCCTTGGCTGCCGGCATCATCGCAAAGAGGTCGCGGATGAAGGTGAAGAGTCCAGTGTAGGTGGCTGGGTTCGACCGCGGCGTGCGTCCGATCGGCGATTGATCGATATCGATCACCTTGTCGATCAACTCCGTCCCTTCGATCGTGTCGTGCTCGCCTGGCTCGGCGGTCGCGTGGAACAGAGTTCGCGCCAACGATCGGTACAGGATGTCGTTCACCAGCGTCGACTTGCCGGACCCGCTGACGCCCGTGATGGCCGTCAACACGCCGAGCGGAATCGGGACGTCGATCTGCTTCAGATTGTTCGCTCGAGCGCCTCGAATCACGAGCTGGCCCTTGAGCAGTGGCCGTCGGCTCGCCGGGATGCCAATGGCCCGCGCGCCCACGAGATAGGCGCCCGTGAGGCTGAAGGATCGGTCGCCGAAGGTGGGCTCATCGGCGATCCGTCCTTGCCGGGCCGCCTCGTGCGCGTGCTCGAGGAGCTCCGCAGGCGTGCCCTGGAAGATCACGTGGCCGCCATGCTCGCCTGCGCCGGGCCCCAGATCGACGACGTAGTCGGCGGCACGAATGGTCTCTTCGTCGTGCTCGACGACCACGATGGTGTTGCCGAGATCTCGCAAGCGGGCCAGGGTCGAGAGCAGCTTGCGATTGTCGCGCTGATGGAGTCCGATTGACGGCTCGTCGAGTACATACAGGACGCCCGTCAGGTTGGCCCCGATCTGCGTGGCGAGCCTGATCCGCTGACCTTCGCCGCCGGAGAGCGTCGCGGCGCTGCGCCCCAAGGCGAGATAACCCACCCCCACTTCGAGCAGGAATTGCAGCCGCTCCCGAATCTCACGAAGGATGCGCGCGGCAATGAGGGCCTCGCGCTCGGTCAGCTGTAGCCCCTCGAATACCTTGAGAACCTGGGCGATGGGCAGGTTGACGTAGTCGGCAATCGTGCGACCCTTGACGCGGACGGCAAGGGCCTGCGGCTTCAAGCGCTCGCCGTGACAGGCTCCGCAAGGCCGGACCGATCGGTACTGCTCGAGTTCGGCCTGCTCGCTCCAGCTGCCGTCCCCGTATCGTCGCCGGAGGTTCGGGATGACACCCTCGAAGGGCACCGGCTTCGCCGTTCTCGTCCCGGCCCGACGATCGCCCCGTCGTCCACGCGTGAGGACGGCTTCCCCGCGCGGCGGCGGCGTTCCACCGAACAGCAGGACGTCGCGCTGCTTCCGCGGCAGTTCGTTGAACGGCGTCGCGGGATCGATGCCGAAGTCGCCCGTGAGACGATCGAGCAGCTCGTCGACGAACTCCCGATCGCCTCGCGCCCAGACGGCGACGGCCCCTTCCTTCAACGACTTGCGCTCATCGGGCACCACGAGATGCAGATCGAAATCGATCGTCGTCCCAAGACCTTGGCACTCGGGGCAGGCCCCGTGCGGGGAGTTGAAGGAAAAGGCGCGCGGCGTCATCTCGGGCATGCTCAGGCCGCAGTCGACGCACGCCAAGCGTCTCGAGAACAGGCGATCGCCTTCGTCGTAGGAATTGATGACCACGATGTCGTCGGCAAGCGTGAGGGCAACGTCGATCGATTCGGTCAACCGCCGTTCCACCCCCGCGCGGACGATGACGCGGTCGACCACGACCTCGATCGAATGGTTGCGGCGGCGGTCGAGCGCGATCTCGTCTTCGAGCGATCGAAACTGCCCATCGACGCGTGCCTTGGTGAAACCTCTGGCACGCAGCGCCGCGAGCTCCTTCTTGAACTCACCCTTGCGCCCGCGCACGACGGGCGCCAGCACGTTGATGCGTGACTCCTGGGGGGAGAGCATCACGCGGTCCACGATTCGCTCGAGCGACTGGCTGGCAATCTCCTTCCCGCAGCTCGCGCAGTGCGGTACACCGATGCTCGCAAAAAGCAGCCGGAGATAGTCGTAGATCTCGGTGACCGTCCCCACTGTCGAGCGAGGATTGGACGCAGTGGTTTTCTGCTCGATGGAGATCGCTGGGGAGAGGCCGTCGATGAGGTCGACATCGGGCTTCTCCATCTGTTCCAGGAACTGGCGGGCATAGGCCGACAGCGACTCGACGTAGCGACGCTGCCCCTCGGCGTAGATGGTGTCGAAGGCGAGCGACGACTTCCCGGATCCCGACAGCCCAGTGATCACGACGAGCCGGTGGCGCGGAAGGTCGACGTCGATGTTCTTGAGGTTGTGCACGCGGGCGCCGCGCACCGCAATCCAGTTGTGGGGCATGATGGAAGGCCGCCCGGGGTCAGTGGCGGCCGGAGTCGTCCTCGTTCGGGTGGCTGACTCTGATGCTAGCACTGGTCGCCGCGCCGCCGGGCGTCACGAGCGGTCCCGCAGTCGACTGTGGCGGTAGCCATAGACGAAGTAGAGCATGAGCCCGACGCCCAGCCAGATCCCGAACCGCTCCCACGCATGAGCTGGTAGCCCTGTCATCGTATAGAGACACGCAGCGGCTCCCAGCGTGGCGACGACCGACACCGCAGGGACGCGGAACGGCCGGGGCCGATGCGGGTCTATCCGCCGGAGCACCAACACCCCGACACAGACAATCGCGAACGCCGCCAGCGTGCCGATGTTCGTCAGATCGTAGATCTCGTTCTCGTCCATCACCAGCGCGCCCACCGCCACGACGATCCCGCTGGCGAGCGTAGTCACATGCGGGGTCCGATACCGGGGGTGAATGGCGGCAGCCCATGCGGGCAGCAGTCCGTCTCGAGCCATCGCCAGGAAGATCCGCGGCTGCCCGTACTGGAAGACGAGCAGCACGGCCGTGATCGACACGGCTGCACCGAAGGCGACAATCCAGCTCGCCGTCTCGAGGCCCGCCAGCTCGAGGGCATGCGCCAACGGGTCGGCGGCCCTGAGCTCGGACGAAGGCACGAGGCCGCTCGCCACGGCGCCGACCACGATATAGATGGCCGTGCAGATGGCGAGCCCGCCCAGGATCCCGATCGGCATGTTCCGTTGAGGATCCCGGGTCTCTTCGGCCGCGGTCGAGATCGCGTCGAAGCCGATGTAGGCGAAGAACACGATCGCCGCGCCCTGATGAATGCCCCGCCAGCCGTTTGGCGCAAACGGCACATAGTGCTCGGGCTCGATGTGCAGCAGCCCCACGCCCACGAAGACGGCCAGCACCGCGAGCTTGACCACGACCATGATGGTGTTGGCGCGAATGCTCTCTTTGACCCCGACATACAGCAGCCACGTGACGAGCATGACAATCGCGAAGGCCGGAAGGTTCAACAGGACCGGGAGACCGAACAGTCGTGGCGCTGTCTGGAGGAGGCCATGAACAGCCGGATCAGACGAGAGCAGCGCCGTCCGGTAGCCATGGGTGAGGTGCTCGGGCAGGTGGACGCCGGCTCCCCCGAGAAGCGACGTGACATATCCGCTCCAGGCGATCGCAACCGCGATGTTCCCAACGGCGTACTCGAGAATCAGATCCCAGCCGATGATCCAGGCCACGAGCTCGCCGAGCGTCGCGTACGCGTAAGCGTAGGCACTGCCCGCGTGCGGGATCATCGAGGCCAGCTCCGCATAACAGAGTGCCGCCAGCCCGCAGACGACTCCGAGCAGGAGGAACGACACGACGAGCGCCGGCCCCGCGCCGTAGCGCACGACTTCCCCCGAGGGGAGCGTTTCTCCGGCAGCGGCGGTGCCGATCGACGAGAAGATGCCGGCTCCGATCACGGCACCGATGGCCAAGAGAATCAGGTCGCCGGGGCCGAGGACCCGCAAAAGCGACGGCCCGCCGGGCGCATCCGCGGTCGCGACGATCGGCTTACGGCGAAAGAGCTGGGACATGGGCTGGCGCGAAGTCCAGTCGTCGACGGTCACGCCGCAGGAAGGCGATAGGCCGTCTCGTTCGAGCAGACGACGAGCGTGCCGTCAGGGCCGAACGCCACACCGACCAGATCCGGGCCCGCCAGGACGAGCTCGGCATCCCCGACCTCGGGCACTCGATACAGACCGCTCGCACCGGCGAGCGCCTCGACGACAAACAGCGTGCCCGCCGCGTCCACGGCAAGCCCCTGCGGTCGGCCGAATCGATGCGGCAGCGTCGTCACCTTGCCGGCGGGATCGATGCGGTAGATGACATCATAGGGCGACAATGTCGGGGCGGTGACATACAGCGTGTCGTCAGGACCAAAGGCCAGGTGAAACGCGGCGACGCTCTGGGGCACCGACGCGAACACGCTCGCCTTCCCAGCCCCGTCGAGCTTGAAGATCGTGCCCGAGCGATCGCCGACGAACAGCGATCCGTCCGACGAAAAGGCGAGGCCGCAGGCGACCCCCAAGTCGGAGGCGAAGGTCCGGCTCGTCCCGTCCTCCGAGATGACGTAGACGACGCTCTCGAACCGGCTCGACACGTAGAGCTGGCCGTGGGCGTCGACGGCCATGGACGTCGCGTTCACGATTCCCGACACGAATGTCGCGCGCGTCCCGTCTGGACCCACGCGAAAAATGGACACAGGGACCTGTTGACCGCGCGTGCCGCTATAGGTGAGGTAGAGCTGACCTCGATGATCGAAAACCGGGCTGTCGACCTGGTGGAGCCCGGTCGCAAAGGGCACCGCGATCCGCACGAGCGCGGTTTCACCTGCCACGCCGGCCATGCGTACTCGAGCCGGGCCCCCGGCCCCGCTGCCCGGCGGCACCAACACCCCGATCCGCGTGGGCGAGGCGTACACCACCCGGGCGCGGCGTCCCTCAATCTGCACCTCGGGCACGGAGCCATCCGGCCCGAGGAGATCGGAGCCGACGATGTCGATGCGGCCGCCTTCGATGGCCTTGACCGGTCGAACGGCAGTGAGGCGGCTGGTGGACATGTGGCGACGGGAAGTCCCGCGGTGTAGCAGTCGAACGGGGCGATCGACCAATCGCCCCAGAAAGCAGGGTCCTTTGGCGCTGCTCAGCTCTCGTCGAGCTCGGCGTTCCAGTAGAGGAAATCGCGCCAGCTCTCGGGCGCGTGACGCAACCCGATCGTGATACGCACGGCGGGAGCCGACTCGGGACACTTCGGTGGCCGCAGGAGGCGCATCCCGGCCTCGCCCGGGGTACGTCCCCCCTTCCGCCGATTGCACGTCACGCAGCACGTGACGATGTTCTCCCAGTCCTTTCGGCCGCCCTGCGCGACCGGCACGACGTGATCGAAGGTCAGCTCGTTCGTCGAAAACGCTTCGGAACAGTACTGGCACCGGTGATCGTCGCGCGCGTAGATGTTCGCCCGGGAGAACGGGACGTAGTCGAACCGACGCTTGATCTTGATGTACCGGAGCAAACGAATCACCGACGGCAGCTTGAAACTGATCGAGACCGCCCGTATCTCGCGGTCATAGACGGAGATCACCTCGACCTTGCCCTGGCACAGAAGCGTCACCGCCTTCTGCCAGTGCACGATTTTGAGCGGCTCGTACGAGGCGTTCAGTAGTAAGGTCTGCTCCATCGCCGAACGGTCGCTCCGCGAGGGTGCTCCTTTCCCGACCTAGGGTCCCAGGGACCACCGCAGGTCGCGGGATACCGGAGGGAAAGGACGCGCGGGGAGATCGTGTTGAATTCTGACCGACGGTCGACCAGAGTGTCAAGAACTTGGCCCGGCTAACCAGTTCGGTTGCTGTTGTTTACGGTCACTGCCCCTTCGAGTATCTGAGCGGCCATGTGCCACCAACACAGGGAGGCACGCGCGAACATGAAGCTGAATAGGGCGATCGCCTGCCTCGTGGCGGCCCTCTCTACAGCCTGTGCGTCCACCGGCCACGTGCCTCGCCCTTTCCCGGTCCCGACGGCCGACGGTCGCGGCGCGCGGACCGGTGGCGAACCGGCCCCCGCCCCATCGCCGGACCCCGTGCCCGCAGCGCCCGAAGCCGCCGCACTCGCACCACCACCGGCCGTGTCGCTCCTCGTGACGGCCCTGGCGCTCCAAGGGGCGCCCTATCGGAACGGCGGTGCCGACCCCCGAGGGTTCGACTGCAGCGGCTTCACCCAATACGTGTTCGGCCGCCACGGCATCGCGCTCCCGCGTGAGACACAAGCTCAGTTCGCGGCGGGCGAGCCCATCGGTCGAGCCGAGGTGGAGTCTGGCGATCTGGTGTTCTTTTCGACGGTGGCGGCGGGCGCCACACACGTGGCCATCGCACTCGATGACGATCAATTCGTCCACGCGCCGAGCGAGCGCGGCGTCGTCCGCATCGAGCGGATCAGTCTGCCCTACTGGGATCGGCGATTCGTCGGGGCGCGGCGGGTGCGAGCTGCGCTCGTGACGCGCTGAGCGCCACACACGCACGAGACGCGGCGAGAGACGTGGGGCTCAGGCCGCTCGGAAGCGTCCCTTCATGACCAAGCGCCTGGACGCGTCGCGGCCGAACTGCCGCACGTGAAGGTCATCTTCGTTGAAACGGTACTGCTTGGCCCCGCGCCTGACCGGCTCGACGACAACCGACGCCATCTCGGCATCGACGGGCGGCTGTACCGGGAGCGGCTCCACATAGCGCTGAGGGAACGAGGGGAACGTCCGGAACGAGGTTCCCACCACGCCATCGAACTTCGACTCGAGAGCGTCGAAGTCGAACTTGAGGAACTCGTACACCGACGGATCTGGGCTGGTCGCCAGGTACTGCCGCACCATATCAGCCACGTGACTGAAGAAGCGGTGGCCGTGGCAATTCGCCGACCAGGTACCGTCCCCCCGATCGATGCGGCGGATTCCCTGCTGGTCGGGATCGATGTGATAGAGCTCGTGGACGACCGTGTCGAGCTTTGCGAGCCAGGGCTCGTCGACGTCCTGGTAAAACCGCTCCTTGCGCGACCGATCGAGCGACTGATCGCAGAATCGTGGCAACGCGAAGGAGATCATGTACTTCACCTGTCGAGCCCCGATCATCAGGATGGGCGACTTGGTGACGAACCACTCCGATCGGCGGGTGATCCGCCCTGTCTCGCGATCGCGCCAGAAGTAGTACCCGGGCTCGCTCGCAGGCAAGCTCAGACAGTGGCACGTGGCGAAGGCTCCTTCGGCATTCGATCGACCGGCGCGTGCGAAGACGAGCACGTCAGCGATGTCGATGAAGGACAACGCAGGAACACGCGCGACGACGTCCTGCATCAGCAGGGTCAAGCGTTCGGTGTAGTTGATCATGCGTGAGAGTCGAAGCCGTCGCTCGCGTGGTCGCCAGCACCGATTGAGGTGAGAGTCGTGCGGATCACACACACGGTGTTGTCGGAATGCGGCGCGACTATAACGAACAGAATTTACACATGTCAAGCTGTACAGCGACCATCGTGCACGCTACAGTTCACCAGCCATCTCGAGCGTGGGTGGCCCCGTTCCCATCCGCTTCAAGATGAGCTGCTGGCGCCGGAGCAAGCGTGTGTTGGGCCGCGCCGGGTTCAGGGCCCGCGGATTGATGATCGCCGCTGCGAGGAGCGCCGACTCCGAGGGCCCCAACGCTGCAGCTGAGGTTCGGAAGTACTCGCGCGAGGCCGCTTCGACTCCGTAAATGCCGTCTCCCCATTCGATCACGTTCAGGTAGATCTCGAGAATGCGCGATTTCTTGAGCTCTGCCTCGAGGCGGCGCGCGATGATCAGCTCACGCAGTTTCCGCGCGGGCGTGCGCGCCGGCGACAAATACAGGTTCTTCGCCAGCTGCTGCGTGATGGTGCTCGCACCGCGCACACGGCGTCCCGTCGTCCAGCCCGTTTCGAGCGAGTTCTGGAGCTGCGCGAGATCCAGACCTTCGTGCTGCCAGAACAGCGCGTCTTCGGCCACGAGCACGGCCCGCTTGAGGTGCGGCGAGATGCCCGCAAACCCCACCCAGCGCTGCGTGCGGCGCGGTGTCCGCCCGTTCCCCCGAGCCTCACGCGCTCGCAGTTCGATGAGCGCCGTGGTCGCCGGATTGCGCCTGGCGAGCGTGCGCACATCCGGCAGCGTCAGATACGCGTAGCACGCCCACGCGAAGAGGACCGTCGGCACCGCGAGCAGCACGCGCGTGCGCTGCGGTGCACGCCAGATCGCCGTGACGCGTGGGCGAAACTCGATCCGTCGTTTCACGACCGGGGCTCGACCCAGACGTGCGTCGCTCGCCATAAAGGCCCGATGCGCATATCGGCACAAGGCTCGTGTCACTACAGACCCGGACGAGCCTCAGGAAGTCACCTCGATTATGGCACTCGACTCGAGTGTGGCGCTCGATCGGAGGCGTGCGTCACGAATCGTCGATCCTGTTGGCCCAGCGCTTCGCGGAGCGCCGCGCTCAGGAGCGAGACGAGTCGAGGGGACGAGCTAGCCCCCATGAGTCCGACACGCCAGATACGTCCAGACAAAGGCCCCAGCCCGGCGCCGATTTCGATGCTGAACCGATCGAGCAGGTACCGCCGCACCGCTAGCTCATCGAGACCGTCGGGCACGGTGACCGCGTTCAACGTCCATAAGCGCTCGGCTTTGGCTGGGAGAACCGACAAGCCCAGCTCCGCCAACTCATCCATCAGCAACTCATGCGTGCGCTGATGGCGCAGCCAGCGCGCCTCGAGGCCCTCCTCCTCGACGGCCGCCAGCGCCTCGGCGAGCGCGTAAATCAGAACCGACGAAATCGTGTGGTGATACTTCCGGTTCAACCAGTAGTCCTGCAGGAGCTCGAGATCCAAGTAGAAGCTTCGACTGCGAACCCGACGCTCGAGCGCGCGCGGCGTGAACACGATGGGGGCCAACCCTGACGGCGCCCCGAGGCACTTCTGCGTGCAGCTGTACGCGACATCGATGCCCCAGCCGCTCACGTCGACAGGGTGTCCGCCGAGGGAGGTGACGGTATCGAGGAGCACCAGGGCGTCCCGTTCACGAGCGACAGCCGCCAGATCGGCCACCGGGTTCAACACGCCTGTGGACGTCTCGGCGTGAACCAGCGTGACGAGATCGGCCGGTCCGGTCGCGAGCTCGCGCGCCAGCTGGTCAGGTGCGCACGCGCGGCCCCACTCGACCTCCACGCGCCGCACGAGGCCGCCGTAGCGTTGGCACATGGTCGCCAGACGATCGCTGAAGTACCCGTTGACGACGGCGACGACCGTGGAGCCGTCGCGCACCAGGTTGGCGACGGCAGCCTCCATCCCGGACGTGCCCGTGCCCGAGACAGCGAGGGCCAGCGAACCCTCCGGCGCGCGAAAGACCCGAGCGAGCCGCGCTCTGATGTCGTCGAGGAGACGGAGGAGCACGGGATCCAAGTGACTCACCGTGGGCGACGTCATGGCACGCATGACGCGCGGCGCCGTCATGCTCGGTCCTGGTCCCAACAAGATGCGCGTCTGATCGGGCAATAGGCTCATAGAGAAAGGTCCTCGAGCGCCGTCAAGGCGGCACCCAGCGCCTCGATGCCGGCCGGGTCGACAGGTGCGAGAGGCGGGCGCGGGACGCCGACGTCGCAGCCTTGCAGCTGGAGCGCGGCCTTCAGGCCCGCCACGCCGTAGCGTCCGCCCAGCAGCCGGGCGAGCGGGACCAGCCGTCTTTGGGTTGCGCGGGCCGCCTCGTACCGTCCGGCTTGGACCGCCTCGAAGAGCTGGGCGCACGCATGAGGCATGACACAAGCGAGCGCCAAGATGCCGCCGCACGCCCCAACGCAGAGCGACGGGTAGAACGAGACGCCGGATCCGGCAAACACCTGAAAGGTGCTCTCCCCGCAGGCCACGAACTCGGCGATCTGTGCCACATCGCCACCGGACTCCTTGACGCCGAGGATGTTCGGATGCAAAGCCAGCGTGGCGACCGCCGCCGCCGGGAGGTTGACGCCGGTCACGGCGGTGAAGTTGTACAACAGCACCGGGACCGGAGACGCCTCGGCGACGGCGGTATAGTGCGCCACCAGCACGTCGGTCGTCATCTGCGTCTTGAAGAAGCCAGGCGTGCGCACGATGACGGCGTCCGCGCCAAGCTCCGCGGCACGCCTCGAGCTGGCAATGGTCGCGCGCGTGGACTCACGTCCAGTGCCGACGATGAGCGGCCGGCCTGTGGGGACGCATTCGCGCGCGCGAGCGACCACGGTATCGCTCTCCTCGTCGGTCACGAGTGGTGCTTCGCCATTCGACCCGAGGACGACGTAACCGATGATCGGCGTGCGCGCCCAACGCGCAAGCGCGGCCCGCAATCGTCCTTCATCGACGTCGCCGTTCCTATCGAACGGCGTCGGGATGGGGGCGTACACCCCGGCCGGGAGCATCGACGCATTGTACCGTTCCCCACCTGCGCCATCCGCGTATTGCCCACCAGTCGTCTACGACGACAGCGGGACGCGCTCGCGGTGCAGGAGATTCAACCCGAGAACCACCAAGAACATGGCGGCGGCGGGACTGAGGAGCCAGGGGAAGTCCGAGAACGCCCGGACGTTGGACGCGTCGTGCAGCATGGTGCCCCAGCTGGCCACGTCGTCTGGGAAGCCGAACCCGATGTAGGAAAGCGTGGCTTCCGCCATCACGAATCCGGGCACGAGGGTCATGAGCTCGACCCCGACCACCCCGCGCGCTGCCGGCAGCAGATGCTTCACGACCACGCGTGCCGGTGTGGCGCCGAGAGCGACCGCCGCCTCCGCGTAGGCGAGCTGTCGCTCGCGCTTGAGGACCCCGCGCACGGCACGGGCGATGACAGGGGCACCGACGAGCGCGAAGATTCCCGCCAGTAGCACGAACACGGTTCGTGCCGAGAGAACGAGCGGCAGCACCGCACGCAAGGCCAAGACCACATACGTGGTTGGCAGGATGAGCGCCGCGTCGGATGTCCGCATCAGCAGTTCGTCCCAGAACCCGCCGACGAAGCCAGCCGCTCCACCAATGAGGCCACCGATCACCAGCGCTCCGATCGCGGCGACGAGCGCGAGCGCGAGCGAGGTCCGCGCACCGAAGAGAAGGCGGGTGAAGACGTCGCGCCCGAGCGCGTCGGTTCCGAGCAGGAGCAGCGGCGCAGTTGCCTCGGCGGCGGACGCGACGAGGTGCCCGTGAGCGAACCAGACGAGCGGCACACGGGTCGAGCGGTCCTCCTCGTAAACCTGCTCGAGCTGACTGAGCCGGCGCCAGGGATGAATGAACGGCGCATGCCATGCTCCATCGGCATCGCGCACGTGGACGCGGGTGGGCGGGGCATTGAGCAGGTCGGGAAACCGATCGCCGACCCGATACGGAGCCAACCAGGACCCACCCGCCGCCACGAGCAGCAGCGCTCCCAGGACGACACGAGCCACGATCGGACGGCTACTGACGACCCGCATCATTCGAGGTTCGTGGATCGGTCCAGGCCAGGACGAGGTCGGCGAGCAGCGTCGTGGCGGCCAGAAACACGGCCCCGGTCGCGGCACAGCCGGCCACCAGGTAGACGTCACGGGCGCGGAGCGCCTCGAACATCAGGCGGCCCAGACCTGGCCATGACGTGACGATCTCGACGGCGAACGACCCGCTCAGCGCCGTGCCCACCAGCACACCGTACATCGAGACGAACGGGCCGAGCGCGGCCTTGAAGCCGTCTCGCCAGATCAGGCGGTGCCGAGGCACTCCACGGGCACGCGCCGCGAGCAGGAACGGCTGCCCCATGACCTCGTGCATCGCCTGCGACTGCAGGCGCTCGAGCATCGCGCCGATCGGCAACGCGAGCGCGAGCACCGGCACAACCATGTGGCGCAGCCGGTCGGTCAGTCCGCCGAGTTCCGCCGACTGCATGCCACCCACGGGGACCCAGCCGCTCCGGGCGGCCACGAATACCAAGACGAGCGAGGTGAGCAGCGGCGGGGCCGAGAGCAACACGACGGAAACGGTCTGCAGGACCGCCGAGAGCGCGCGGCGCCGTGTGGTGCCCGTCACGATGCCGAGCGGCACGCCCACAATCGTCGCAAGCGCAATGGCCGTCACGGCCAGAACCGCGGTGTTCGCCGCGCGCTCAGGAATCAGGTCGCGCACGGGCCGGTCGTACGCCAGCGAGCGGCCGAAATCGAGCCGCAACGCGCCACCGAGCCAGGCAAGGTAGTGCGCCGGAAGCGGACGATCCAACCCTGCGCGCGCCCGCGCCGCCGCCACCATCTCGGGTCGGGCGTCGAGACCGAGCGACTCGGTCGCAAAGTCGCCTGGAGCGAGCCTGGCGAGCACCAGGGCGGCCGATGACACGAGCCACACGAGCGCCACCGCGAACGTCACGCGTCGCAGTACGTATCGCAGCACGTCAGCGGCCTGTGCGAGGGGAAGTCACGGCAGTATGCGCCGGGCATGTTACCGGGCGGCGTGGCTCGGGTGTGAGCAGTATCGGCGGGCGTCCGCACTCGGTCACGCTCGCACGCAGTCCTGCACATCCCACGCCACGGGCTGCTAGAGCATTTTCGGCTTCGATGGAGTCCGTCGTTCTTCGGTCTTAGGCCTTCGGTGTTGGTCCGTTCCTTTGGTCCGGCCTGAGGCGTTGGTCCTTCGTCCCGAGCCGGGCGTTCAGCGCCCAAAGGCGAAGGACGAAGGACGGACCAAGGCCCCAAGGCCCACAGCACCAAGGCCTCACGGCGCGCGCCACGGAAATCGAAAGCGCTCTAATGCAGCCTTGCGCTGGGACTGGACCTCACAGCCAGCGTGTCGGGAGACCAGAGCAGCTGCGGACGGGACAGCGCCGGGCTGAGATTGGCGACCCGCGCCGAGGCCACCACGAACACCTTGGGAGCGACGAAGTGGACAATCGGCAGATGCCTCGCGAAGATGGTCTGCACCTCGTCGAACGCGGCCTTCCGGGCCGCTTCGTCGAACGTGCGCATCTGCTGTCGCATGAGCGCGTCGATTCTGGCCTCCCAAGGCGTGGCGGGCTGCTTCTGATGGAGACGCCAGACGTGTGCGTAGCCCGTGCTCATCCAAAAATCTGCATTCAACGCCGGATCCGTGTCCGAGGTGGACACGCTGAAGAACACGGCATCGAAGTCCTTGCCGGAGAGGAACCGCTGGATGAGCGCCGCACCGTCGAGCGTGACGACGTCGATGCCGAGCCCCACCTTGGCCACTTCATCGCGGATGACCGCGGCGCCGCGCTCGAGCGCAGTCCTGCCCTTCTGCGTGAGCAGCGTGACCCGCGCGCGCTGTCCCAACCGATCCTCGAGCAGTCCATCGCCGTCACGGTCGGTCAGCCCCAGCGAGGCAAGGAGGGCACGGGCACGGGCCGGATCGTGAGGGATCTCAGGGACGGCTGGCGAGAACCACTTCTTGTTGGCAGGGGTAATCGGACCAAACACCGGCACGCCGGCCCCCAAATACACGGTGTCGTTGAAGACCTGACGGCTCACCGCGAGCGATATGGCCTGGCGCAGCTCGTCGCGCTGGATCCAGGCGGCTCGCGCCTCGGCGCGCTGGTCGCCGGCTGCGTGCCCGGCCAGGCCACCCGGCGTCAGGTTGATCCACAGGCTGTTCACGTCGTAGCCGACGCCCAGGTCGAGCAGTTGCACGCGGCCCGCGGCGGCGGCTCGCTTGAGCGGCGCGTAGTCCTCTGGCCGAACCTCTGACGAAGTCACATCGAGCGCGCCCGATTCGAGCCGGAGCAGCTCCGTGTTCTGATCCGTGATCACGTCGATCGTGATGCGATCCAAGTACGGCAAGCGGCGGCCTTCTGCATCCGTTCTGAAGTAGTGGGGATTCCTCGTCAACACGGTTCGCTGACCCGGAACGTACTCCGCCAGCGTGAACGGACCCAACCCCACGATCTGGTCGAGGGGGGTTCCAAGCCCCCACGCCTGGCCGAACGTCCCGGCCTTCAGCGCGGGCTCGAGCCGGTGTCGCGGCAGCATCGGGAGGATATCCAGCAGGCGGAGGCCCGGTGCGAATGGCTCGGGGAACGTGACGGCCACGGTGTGCGGATCGAGCGCCTCCACCTGCAGCGGCCGGCCCCCAGGCTTCAGCGCATCTGCGAGCACGTTGCCGGTCCGCTCGTCATACAGGACCCGGAAGGTGAACAGCACGTCTTCCGCCGAGAACGGCTGTCCGTCGGAAAAGCGCGCGTCCGCCCGGAGCGACAACACGTAGCGACGCCCGTCGTCGGACCGCGTCCACCGCTCGGCCAGCCACGGCTCGAGCTCGGCCGTCGCGCGATTGATCCGGACGAGCTTCGCGTTCACGAACGTCGAGAGGAGGTCGGTCGGCGAGTCCCGTTTCAGGAATGGGTTGAACGATTGCGGTTCGGTGCGCACCGACACCACGAGCGCGCCGCCGGCGGGCGCGCCGGAGGGCCCACTGGTCGAACCCGGTTGCGAGGCGCCCCCGCATCCGGCAACGACCAGCCCGAGGACGGCGACGGTCACCCAGACCAGGCTTCCGGCCGTTGCACGGTCTTGCACGGTCAACTCCTGCTCGACAGGACAAAAACTTGGCCGGTTCATGGACGCGCAATTTCTTGGAAATCGCTGCGATTCTGCGTGCAACGTGAGCGACCCGGTCATCGCTCCGCGGTCGGCTGACAAGTTTTCGGCCGTCGCCACGCGCGACGCTCCTTCCCCCCGAGGGGACCGCGAAGTCCGGAACTGCCCCATTTTCAACCAGTTGAGCCGTTTGGCCGGCTTCGCGTCACATCTTGGTATCGCCCGTGCCACTACGGAGTGCCGGAGGACCCTGACGCTCATGATGGACAGCCGCCCGCGAGTCGTTGACGAGCCCCGTATCGGTCGAAGCGTGTCACTGGATGACGCCGCGAACTTGCTGGGCGTCTCGCGCCGGACCATTTACAACCGCATCCGTGACGGCCGGCTCCAGACCGTTCGTACCTTAGGAGGCTCGCAGCGGGTGCTGCTGGGTTCCATGCCGGATCTCCAGAAAGCAAGCCTCTGGCGAGGCACGTCAGGTACTCAAGGAACGCGGCCACCGTCGACCGACCGGAACACGCCCGACGCCTAGGGTTGACCGGCGCGCCGGCCGCCGCGGGGACAGCCGAAGGAGACGAGAGCCGTGATGTCCGACCATTCCGCGAGCACCCGAGCCCGACTCGAGCCGGGTGCGCGCTTCGTCACACGATACTCCACGCCGCTCCAAGGCGGCGCGCGGCGTGAAGAAGTGGCGCGTCTCGGCCGAATGCTTGCACGGACCATCGTCTGGGGCAGCTGACACCAACGCCGACCGACAGCCCCTCAACCGACTCGGCCTCGCACGAAGTGCCGAGTTTCTCCCACCACTGCACGGGCGAGCGGACCCCTTGCCTCGCCGCCGTCGAGAGCACCCGACGCGCACGACGCCGACACGACCGGGGTGTGTGCACTCGCGCGTTCTCTGGACTCGGCTACATCGGCCTCGATCGGCGCCGATAGTACGAAGGCCGCCACCCGCGCGGCCCTATGCGTCCGCCTCGCGCTTCTTGTTCACCGGCACCGATCGGCGTGTCGTGCTCTCACCGACCCGAAGCGAGGGGCGGGTGTCCGTGAGCCCGCTCGATCGCGTCATCGCGCTCTTCCGCCGTGGTGCGTTCACCGAGGCGCTCGCCTCCCTGGACGCGCTGCCCTTGTCAGGAGATTCGCGCGTCCATGCAGACGTGGTCCGGGCGGAGCTCCTCGAACGCGTGGGTCGCGTGGTCGAGAGCCGACACCTCATCGAGCGCGTACGGCGCCTGCGCCTGCTCACGCCGGCCGACGAAAGCGCCTGTGAGTTCGTGCTCGGCCAAATCGCCTGGGAGTCCACGGGCACCGCCGAGAAGGCCATCGAGCATGTGCAGCGCTCGGTGTCGCTGGCGCGGCAGGCCGACGATCTTCATCGACTCTGCCACGCGCAGCTGCGATTGATGGTCATGGTGGCGGATCGCGCGGGACCGCGAGCCGTCGCGCCGCTGCTGGCCGAGGTGCGTTGGCACTGCGTGCGACTGGGTGATCCGCACGAGTCCGCGGCGCTCCATGTGTTTCTCGCCGAAGCCGAGGCCAAGCGCGGCCTCATAGACACGGCGTCGCGGCACCTCGATCTGGGGCTCCGCTTGATCGGCGCGGTCTCGAATCCTTGGCTCACAGGGCTCGCGGAGAACACATACGCGGCGCTCGCCATCATGCGATCGGACGTCGAATCGGGCCTCCTGCACGCCCGACGCGCCGTCGCGCTGGCCGACGAGAGCGGCGCCGCAGCCCTGAAGCGCGCCGCGCTCGCCAACCTCGGCAACGTCCTTCATCTTCTGGGTGACGATGAGCAAGCCGTCCGGCACTGGGAGCGTGCGCTGGCCGTGCTGCCGTCGGCGGGTGAACGGTCGCACGCGATGCTCGAGAGCTTGGCCTCGGTGCACGCGACACAAGGCCGCCTGGCCGAGGCCGAGGCCATCCTCGCGCGGATCGATGACACGGTGAGCGATGTCGACGCACAGCTGTACGGGAACCGGTACGCCCGGCTCGCCCTGGCACGCTTGCGTGGACGGCAGGGCGCGACCGTGGCGGCTTTCGCCCTCATCGAGGCGGTGTTGGCGGCAGCCGAGCGCGCCGACGACATCCTGCTCGAGTCGCAGGCGCTGGTTGCGCGCGCCGAGTTACTGGGTCGAAGCGGCGCGCGGCGCGAAGCGCTGACGGTGCTCGACGGACTGGCCGACCGTCTGCCGCGTCTTCCTCCTGAGGTGCTGGCGCGCTACGAGGGGGCGCTGGCCGCGTGCGCCCGGGCGGAGGGCGAGTCCGGCCGGCCGGATCCCCATCTGCGGCGCGCCGGCCGCGTCTGGGCCGGGTTGGACCACGCCCCGGCTCGCCGCGAGGCGCAGCAGGACCCTGGCGCCGAGCCTTGGACGTCGAGACTGCGGGCCAGTCGAATCGAAGGGTACACGCCGATCGAGGCCAGTCGTGCGATCGTGCAGGACGTCGCGACGCTGCTCCAGCATGCCGGCCATCCGGTCCTGCTCGCGACAGCGATCGTCGATCTGCTGGCCAGCACGGCGTCGGTTGCGCAGGCGTCCGCCTCGACGAGCGTCGCGGTCCGGGACCAGCTCGTCCTGGCTTCCTTCGAGGCCGCGGTCCTGCCAGGCGCTCGACTGATGCCGGTGCGGACCTACGCGCTTGGTACCTGGAACGGCAAGTCGATCGAGGTGACCTGCCAACCGTGGTGCGATGTCGAGGCCGTGGCCACGGTGAACGCGGTTGCGATGCTCGTGGAGCGGGTTCACAGGATCGAACGCGCAAACGCCGATCGCGAGGAGCGCCTCACGATGTGGTCGACCGACGAGCTGCCCGACGAGCCGGAGGGTCCGGTTGTCGCCGGCCGGATGAAGGAGGTGCTGACGCTGGCACACCGCGTCGCGCCGACGTCGGCCGGCGTGCTCCTCACCGGCGAGAGCGGCACGGGCAAAGAGATCGTCGCACGGGCCATTCACCGCCAATCGGGCCGCGCCTCGAAGCCGTTTGTGCCCTTCAACTGCGCGGCCGTGCCCAAGGAGCTCGTCGAGAGCCTGCTCTTCGGTCACCGAAGGGGCGCGTTCACCGGCGCGGACCGCGATCAGCCGGGACCCATCCGCGCCGCTCACGGCGGCACGTTGTTCCTCGACGAAGTCGGCGATCTCAGCTTGGAGATCCAGCCGAAGCTCCTGCGGTTCCTCGAGCTCGGGGAGATCACGCCGCTCGGAGAGCTGCACACCGTGCGTGTCGATACACGCATCGTCGCCGCGACCAACGCCAATCTCGAGCAGATGGTGCGCGAGGGACGCTTTCGCGACGATCTCTTCTATCGCCTGAACATCGTCGGGCTGACGATTCCGCCACTCCGAGACCGGCGTGACGAAATCCCCGCGCTCGTTCACCACTTCGTGGCCAAGGCGGCCGTCGAATTCTCAAATGGCACGGTTCGGGTGGCCGACGAGACCCTGAATCTGCTGGTGCTCTACCGCTGGCCCGGCAACGTCCGTCAACTGAACAACGAACTGCGGCGGATCGTGGCGCTGGCCGACGAAGAGCAAACCCTCACGCCCGAGATGCTGTCACCCGAGATCCGCCGCGCCCTGCACGACGGCCGGCCAAGCGGCAGCGAGGTGACGGTGCCGCTTGGCGACAAGCTCACCTCCGCATTGGCGAACGTCGAACGCGAGATGATCCGAGCGGCGCTGCGGGCTCACAAGGGGCGCGTCGATCAAACGGCCAAAGCGCTCGGTATCTCCCGCAAGGGCCTGTACCTCAAACGGCAGCGCTTCGGGCTTTAATCAAAACGGCGCTCCGTGCCGGACCCCGGCTCCGTCGCTCGCCGGCCCCCTCCCCCCCGTGCCGTGCTGTCTTGATCTAGGGTCCCTTCCCCGGTCGCGGGCGGCCTGGTCGGGTCGGGCAGTCCACGCTCACTCGCCACCGGCGTCCGTCACGCGCTCGGCCAGCGGCGGACCGCACCGGGCGTTGCGGTGCCGCCCCTGCTGGCGGAGCCACGACAGGGACCGGACGATGACACGTTGTGAGCCGCAGCGCGTGCGGACGGTCTGCAGGTTTCCTTCACGAATCCGGTAGTACACCGTGCGGCGCGACACTCCCATGGCGCGAGCGGCGTCGTCGATGAGGAGAGTGCGGGTGGACGGGTTCAGCCGATCGTCTGAGCTCATGCCACCGAGAGAGCAGATCCGGTACCACCGACCGCATCGACCGTTCCCGCGCGATAACCGTTGAACCCACGCAGACCAGGCCGCTCGGGCGAGTAGCGCCTACCCTCGTTGTACCGAATTGTCCGCGTTGACGCGAACTATCCGGCGTGCAGCGCAGCGTTCGAGCCGGCCGTGGGTTGCGAGCGTGGTATCATCGAGCAAATTTTGATTACTCAAAATTACTACTATGGCGGCTAGAAACGACCAGCCGCTCGGGGGGTGGCGGCTTCCGGCGTCCGAGGTCAGCCTGCCGGAAGTCCACGGCAGCGTGGCGGTTCCGCACACAGCGGGCTTCTGGCGGAAGCTGTTCGCGTTTGCGGGGCCGGGCTACCTGGTCGCGGTCGGCTACATGGACCCCGGGAACTGGGCAACCGATATCGCCGGCGGCGCGCGGTTCGGCTACGCGCTGCTCAGCGTGGTCATGATCTCGAACCTGATGGCGATCCTGCTGCAGGCGCTCGCAGCGCGGCTGGGGATCGCCAGCGGCCGGGATCTGGCGCAGGCCTGCCGCGACCATTACTCGCGTCGCACCACAATCGCGCTCTGGGTCCTCTGTGAGATCGCCATCGCGGCCTGCGATCTGGCCGAGGTGCTCGGGGCGGCGATCGCGCTCAATTTGCTCTTCGGGCTGCCCCTCATCTGGGGTGTCTGCCTGACGGCGCTCGATGTGCTCATTGTCTTGTACCTGCAGCACCACGGCTTTCGATACGTCGAGGCGCTGGTCGTCTCGCTGATCGTGCTCATCGCCGGGTCGTTCGCCGTGGAGATTTGGCTCTCGCAGCCCGAGATCGGGGCGCTCGCGAAGGGCTTCGTGCCGACCCCTCAGATCCTCCGTGATCCCGACATGCTGTACATCGCGATCGGGATTCTCGGGGCGACCGTGATGCCCCACAATCTCTATCTCCACTCGTCCATCGTGCAGACGCGCAAGTATCTGGACACGCCCGACGGGAAGCGTGAGGCGATTCGGTTTGCGACCATCGATTCGTCGGTGGCGTTGATGTCGGCGCTCTTCATCAACGGCGCGATTCTGGTCATGGCCGCAGCGACCTTTCATGGGACCCCGAACGAGGACGTGGCCGATATCTCGGACGCCTACAGGCTGCTCGCGCCGCTCCTCGGCACGAGCCTGGCCAGCACGCTCTTTGCGGTGGCACTCCTGTGCTCGGGCCAAAACGCCACGTTGACCGGCACGCTGGCTGGACAAATCGTGATGGAGGGCTTCATCAGCCTGCGGCTGCGGCCCTGGCTCCGCCGTCTCATCACGCGACTCATCGCCATCGTGCCGGCCGTCATCGTGATCATCGTTTACGGGGAGCGTGGGACGGGGCCACTGCTCATCCTGAGCCAGGTCATTCTCAGCCTGCAGCTGCCTTTTGCCGTATTTCCGCTCGTGCAGTTCACGAGCGAGCGGGCGAAAATGGGCGAGTTCGCCAGCCCACCGTGGGTCAAGATCCTGGCGTGGACCGTCGCGGTCGTGATCGGAACCTTGAACGTGTGGCTCTTGTATCAGACCATCGCCGACGTCGTATCCTGAGCCATCAGCTGGCAGGACGGCCGCTGACTTGCACTGAAGACACGACGGTGACGCACGACCCATCCGCCGTGGGCCGGTACGTCTGTTCGATGTAACGCGCCATGTACAAGCGCATTCTCGTCGCGATCGAGAATTCGGACGCCGATAGAACGATCCTCGACCACGTGCGGCAACTCGCCCGGCTCACGGGCGCCGAGTTGCACCTTGTGCACGTCGCCTATGGATGGGCCGCCCGGCACTTCAACGATCTCAACCTGCGGGAATCGGAGGAAATGAAAGGCGATCGCGACTACCTCGATCGCCTCGCCCGGGATCTCTCCGCACAGGGATTCACCGTCGCGACCGAGCTGGCGATGGGAGACCCGGCGACCGAGCTCATTCGGGCGGCGGAGCATCGGCAGGTCGATCTCATCGCCATGTCGACCCACGGCCACCGCTTCATCGCCGACCTCGTGCGCGGTGCGACCGTCGATCGCCTCAGGCACCTGGTGAAAATTCCGGTCCTGCTCGTTCGGGCCCATTGAGGCCTGAGCGGCCCTCTGTGGCTGTGGCGCTTCGGGAGCGCCCCACGCCTGCCGCATACTCCGAGGCCTCCCGTGCGGTGACTGCGCGTGCAGACTACAGATTCGGCGTGCAGATCCGATACAGGCTCATAGAAACGGCCGTACGGCAAGTGTGAAGCGCTCCGTGCCATTTCGAGACAAGAAGGCCCCAAGTCGCTGCCAGAGTTGGTAAGCTTGAACGCGGTTGCCCTGAGTTGTACAGTTTTGCGTCGCGCGGGGCCCTCGCCGATGTAACGTCGCCCGGAACGAGACGTCGTGACGTCATCACCTGAATCCGAACGGCTCAAGAGACGTCTTCTGGCCGGAGCCGTCGATCGCAACGTCGCCGAGATGCACGGGCTCGTGCCGCCGTCGTTGCTGCCGGTCCGTCGAGCGCTGGCGTTATGGAAGCGACGGTCGATGTTGCTGGCGTTGCCGTTGGCGTTTCTCGTGGGCGCACTGCTCCTCAGCAGCTTCCCGGCGTCTGGGGTGGCTCCCGGTGATCCGGTCCCGGTGTCGGTCGCGCCTCGTCCGGTCGACCGGGTGCCGCAAACGCCCGTCGCGACCTTCTCGGGGCCCCAGCAGATGCATCCGGCCGTGCTCGCGCTCAAGGTGAAGCGGATCGTGCTGGACGCGGGCCACGGCGGCGGCAACGTCGGCACGACGAGCGCGACGGGGCTGGCCGAGAAGATGCTCACGCTCGACATCGCCGACCGGCTGCGCGCCCTGATCGTGCGTGGCGGGTTCGAAGTGGTGATGACGCGCACCGGCGACGAGACCGTGTCGCTCGACACCCGCGCGGGCATCGCCAATGGGAGCGACGGCGACATCTTCGTCTCGATCCACCTCAACGCGCTCAAGCCGACAACCGAGCTGGGCGTGGAGACCTACTATCTGGGGCCGACGGACGACCCGGCGCTCGAAGCCGTGGTGGCCGCGGAGAACCACGACTCGGGCTACTCGCTGGCCGACATGCGGGCGCTCCTCGAGAAGATCTACGTCGACGCCCGCCGGGAGGAATCGCGTCGGCTCGCGCAGTCGGTCCAGCACGCACTCGTCAGCCGCATCCGGCGCGTCAATCCCGGCATGGAGAACCGGGGCGTGAAGATGGCGCCGTTTGTCGTGCTGGTGGCGACCGAGATGCCTGCCATCCTCGCCGAAGTCTCCTGTCTCTCGAACGAAGAGGAAGTGGTGCGGCTCCGCACCGCGGAGTATCGACAAACCATCGCCGAGGCGCTCTTTGCGGGCATCGCAGGGTTCGCCCATCAGCAGCACGGCGGATGACACCGCCCGAGAAAGGACAAAGCACCGTGGCAGCCGAAAAACAGTCGAGCGGGATGCTCAATGTGGGTATCGATCTCGGAACCTCACGTAGCTCGATCTCGTCCTCGACGGGCGAGCAATTCGTCGTGGACAGTTTCGTCGGCTGGCCGGCGGACATGGTGGCGCGCAAGATCCTGCAGCGCGAGGTGCTCGTCGGGCGTGAAGCGCTCGACAACCGCACGATGCTCAACCTGCATCGGCCACTCGAGCGCGGGCTGCTCAAGGAAGGGTCGGACAAGGATCTCGAGGCGGCGCGCGAGCTGCTGCGACATCTCCTGTCGCTCGTCGGCGCGAAGAACGGCAAGGGCCGGCAGCCCGTGCGGGCCGTCGTCGGCGTCCCCGCGGCCGCGATGCGCTCGAACAAGCAGTACCTCCGCAACGCGCTCAAAGGGGTCGTCGACAGCGTGATGATCGTTTCTGAGCCGTTTGCCGTCGCATATGGCCTCGGCGCGCTGCTGCACACCCTCATCATCGACATCGGGGCCGGCACCACCGATTTCTGTGTCATGAAAGGGCGCTATCCAACCGAAGACGATCAGCGAACCCTCACCGTCGCCGGCGATTCGATCGACATCATGTTGCAGAAGCTGGTGCAGGACAAGGTGCCGCAGGCGAGCCTCACCATCCACATGGTGCGCGAGTGGAAGGAAGCCCACAGCTTCGTCGGCGAGCCGCCAGCGCCCGTCAAAGTTAAGGTGCCTGTCGCCGGCGTGCCGACCGAGATCGACATCACGACCGAACTGCGGACGGCCTGCGAGTCGATCTTGCCGCCCATCATCGAGACCATGCTCGACCTGCTGTCCCGCGTCGAGCCGGAGTTCCAGGAGCACGTGCGCGCGAACGTCATCCTCGCTGGCGGCGGTGGTCTCATCCGCAATCTGGGGCCGGCCCTCGAGAAGGCGCTCCAGCAGGTGGGCGGTGGCAAGGTCAAGGTCACCGACGAACCGGTGTTTGTCGGATCCGATGGCGGTCTGGCGTTGGCCAACGATGCCCCGGAGACCGACTGGGAGCGGCTGAGCAATTGAGTCGGGAGTTCTCCACCCTCGAGCCAGGCACCATCGAAAGCTCGTCGCTGCGCGCGGCGGCGTCGGCCAACGAGAAGCGCCATCAGTTCGCCGACGAGCGCATCCTGTCCATCGTGCGAGACGGTGAGGCGGGTCAACGGGTGGCCGACCTCTGTGAGACGCATGGCATCTCCGCCCAGATGTACTATCTGTGGAAGACGCGCTATGGCGGCATGGAGCTCGCTGATCTGCAGCGGATGCGGCAGCGGGCGCTGACGACGCGGTCGACCCTGATGGCGGTCTCCGGCGCCGCGATCTTCCTGGGCGGGTTCCTGATGGGTCGGGCGCTTTCGTCGAGCGGTCCCCTCCCGACGCCGGTGTTCCCGCTGGCGGCTGCTCCGGCGGTCGAGGCCCCGGCCGCTGCAGCCGCCCCGGCCGCGTTCACGACGCCAGCGGTCGAGGACGCGGCCCGCGACACTCCGTCGGCCGACAGTCGCGGCGAAGAAGGTCCGATCGTCGCCTCAGGAGGCGGGTCAGAGAATCGAGGCCTGACCACGCCGCCCGAGACCGACGCGGCGCTGGCATCGACGGCGGCGGGTGCGCCCTCGACCGCTCCGGCGACCACGACATCGAGCAACCTCGCTCTAGGGCCCGACCCTGCGTCGCCTGCGCCTTCGCCGATCGATTCGAAGCCAACCGAGCCGGGCTTCTCGGTCCAAGTCGCAGCTGTTCCCGATACCCGCGAGGCCGACGCGCTGCTACTGCACCTGACTGCCAAAGGCTACCCGGCCTACGTCGTGAGCCGTGCGAAACCGTCGGGTCTACACCGGGTGCGCGTCGGTCCGTTCAAGACACGAGCCGAGGCCGACGCTGCGGCCGCGCGCTTGTCTAGCGAGGATCACTTCGAGCCCTGGGTCACCCGCTGAGCGTCCCGCTCGACAGAGGCGCCGCGCCCGAGCGGTTCAAACGGGGATGAAGCGGAACTCGCCCACCGGCGTCACGCCCTGCCCATCGAGGATGCTTCGGACAGCATATTGGTCGGTCGTGTTTCCGGTCAGGTGGTTCACGAGCACTTCACCGAACAGGTGTGGCACAGCCGCGCGGTACAGGTCGATGTCGGCGTCCAGGGCAACCCGACCGTTGCCAAGCGACTGATAGCTCAACTGCAAGTTGCCCCTCGCGTTCGTGCGCTGCTTGAAGCTCCCCTCCTTGAATCGGTGCAGCGAGGCCGGAGCTTTCTTGAACGCTGCCTCCTCGCGCAGATCGTCGACGAGGGACCGGTGCGCCTCGAAATAGATGCGGTCCGGAAAGACGTGCGTCACCCGCAGGTCGCGTCCTGCCACGAGCGGGCGGCCGTTCGCGGTGGTCACGAGCATCCGCGCCAGGATGTTGAGTAGCGCGAAGGTCTGCACCCCACTCAGGTTCTCGTAGTCGTCGCGCTCGATGACGTCACAGGTTGCGCACAGGCGCTCGTGCGTGGGAAAGATCGGAATCACCAGACGCTTGAGCAGCTTGGCGACATCCTCGGCGATGCGCCGGGACGTTTTGACAATAGGCGCGAAGGAGGCGACGCTGCTCGTCAACTGGCGCTCGGCATCACGCAGCGCGGAGGACAACCGCTCGGGTGCGTCGGCGAGCCGCCGCTCCAACGAGCTCGCATCGGCCGAGCGGCTTTCGGCCAGGTCGTTCAGCAGCTCGTTGACATCGACGAAGGCCTGGATGATGCCGTCGGCAATGCGCTGAATTCGCTGGAGCTGAGCCGATGTGAGGCGCCCACTCTGCACCGAGCTCGTCAGTAGATCGGTGTACCGCTTGTACTGCACCTTCTCGAAGTCCCACAGCCGAACGTTGACTTCGCGGAGGCCTCGCACGGCGCTCGGCCGAATGCACGCGGCGGCGAGCTGCGCCGCTTCATCGAGCGCCCAGAGCGCATCGTCGAACGCCTCACGCATGAAATGCTGCTTCTCGACGCTGCGCCCCAGGTCCTTGAGCGCCCCGGCGAGGCGAGCGGTCTCGCCCTGCAGGCGTACCTGCATGTCGACGACGTCGAGGGCGGTGACTTCAATGAGCCGGAGCGAATGATCGAGCGCCAGTCCCGCCTCGCGGACACGCTGCGCGATCTGCAGCAGCTCGTCGAGCGCTTTCCGGGGAAAGCGGACGGAATCGTTCGGTGCTGCGCGGACCGTCGATTCGATGTCACCGGTTCGTGCCTGTAAACGCTCGAGCGCCGAGCGTGCGCGGTCGACGTAGGCTGGCATGGATCCTCCAACGAGGCGCAGGCGCGCCCGCACCATGCTACGGTGAAACGCCGGCAAGATGAGTCAGGGAAATGACGGGCGACAGCAGGAGGCGTCCGAAGCGACTGGACCGCCCACGAGGACGAGTTCAGCGTGCCGTCCATTGTCTATGCAGGGCACTTGACCCGACGTGGCCTCAGGCCGCGTGCGCCGTGGCGGCGCCCTCATCTCTCACATATCAAGAGCCTTCCGGGATTGGCGGACGGCGCGCCAAGTCAGGAACCGACTACTCGTCTTCGCCCCACGGCGAAGGCTGGGGCCCAGGAGTGATCCCGGCGATATCCGGATCTTCCTCGCCCGGCCGGCGCGGATTCGCAGCTTTTTCGGCCTTGGCCGTCGCCCTTCGCTCTTCCTTCTGCTTGCGCTTCTCTTGCCGAGCGCGTTCTTTGGCGCGTTTTTCCAGCGTGGGTCGGGTCCGGTTCGCCACAGGGCCTCCTGAAGGGTCACTGCTAATCTATCATTGCAGACCAATTGGGCATTCCGCGGGCGGGGTGCCGGCGTGCCGCGTCGGCCCCGGCGACACCCGTGGCAGAGCGCTCGTGGTAGACCGCGTACGCAACACTGAGCTCGGGTGGAGCCAGCCCGGCCCGCAAGGCGAGGACATCAGGCCAGCGGCGCGCCGGGGCTCGCGGCTGACGGGGCCATCGGACAGAGGGAATCGCATGTCGCACCTCGGCTCGGCGATGCTTGGCGCGCTCCTGGGCACGGTCATCGGCACCGCCGCGACGGTCGCGGCCCAGACGCCGGCGGCGCCCACGAAGAATCCATACGAGGGAAACACCGAGGCGATTCAGGCGGGCCTCGGGGTGTTCCGCAGCAAGTGTGCCGACTGCCACGGCGTCGACGCCCGAGGAGTCCGGGGCCCCGATCTGACGCAGATTTGGGCGTCCGGCCGGACCGACGCGGGCCTCTTTCGAACGGTCCGCCACGGCATCTCGGGAACCGAGATGCCGGCAATCGGCTACCGCTCGACCGACGATGAGGTCTGGAAAGTCCTGGCGTACATCCGGACGCTCGCCGTCTCCGCCGCCGTCGGCGAGGTGGCCGGCGATGCCGTGCGTGGCGAGCAGCTGTTTCGCGCACAGTGCGCCGGGTGCCACCGCGTGAATGGACGAGGCGGCAGGCTTGGACCGGATCTGTCGCGCATCGGCGTGGCCAGGCCTCGTGCGGCCATGGCGCGGCGAATTCGCGGCGGCGTCGAGGGCTTTCAGGAGGGGTACGAGCCCGTCACCCTGACCCAGAAGTCGGGTCAGACGATTCGCGGCGTCAAAAAGAACGAAGATCTGTTCTCAGTCCAATTGATGGACACACGGGAACGCATTCAGGGCTACCTCAAAGCAGACCTGCGCGAGGTGACGGCGGACGCCGAGTCGGCGATGCCCGCTTTTGGGCCGGAACGATTGAGCGAATCCGATCTGAACGATGTCATCGCCTTCCTGTCGACGTTGCGCGGCTTCGAGGCGATTGTGAAGTAGCGGTTGCAGATCGCTGGCTGAGGAGACTCCATGAGGGCATGCGTGATTCGCCGCGTCGGCCTGGCAAGCCTGGTTGCGCTTGCGTTCGTGCCGTCCGGTCGTATGGCACCGGTCGCCGCCCAGGGTTCTGGACCATCGCCGGCGACGACGTCAGCGCCAGGGGCGATCACGGTCCAGGAGCTCGAGGCGGGGCTCGATGAACGTGGCGCCAACTGGCTGACCTTCGGTGGGAACTACGCCAATCATCGGCACAGTCCCCTCACCCACATCACCCCCGACAACGTGCATCGTCTGGCGCTGCAGTGGATGTTCCAGACGGGCACGCTGGGAGACTTCGAGACGACGCCGCTCGTGCGCGACAACGTCGTGTACGTGACGGGGCCTCAGAACGTCGCCTGGGCGATCGACGCACGATCGGGGCGGCAGATCTGGCGGTATCGGCGCGAGCTCCCACCCAACCTGACCGCGTGCTGCGGTCTGGTCAACCGCGGCTTTGCCGCGCTCGGCGACAAGCTCTTCATGACGACGCTCGACGCGCATCTGCTGGCACTCGACATGAAGACCGGTGCGATCGTCTGGGACGCGGTGCTTGAAGACTACTCGATCGGCTACTCGGCGACGCTCGCCCCCATCGTGGCCAAAGACAAGGTGATTGTCGGTGTGGCCGGAGGGGAGTACGGGATTCGAGGGTTCATCGATGCGTACGACGCACAGACCGGCAAGCGCGCCTGGCGCTTCTACACGATCCCCGGGCCAGGTGATCCGCACTTCGGCACGTGGGCTGGCGACTCGTGGAAGACCGGCGGCTCGAGCGTCTGGGTAACCGGCGCCTACGACCCTGAGATGAACGCGCTCTTCTACGGCACGGGCAATCCGGGTCCGGACTACTACAGTGCCGGCCGTGAAGGCGACAATCTCTACAGCTGCTCGCTGGTCGTGCTCGATGCCGCCACGGGCAAGTTGCGGTGGCACTACCAGTTCACGCCCCATGACGTCCACGACTGGGACGCCACGGAGGTTCCCGTACTGGCCGAGCTGCCGATGGGCGGGCAGTCGCGGAAAGTGGTGTTGTTCGCCAACCGCAACGGCTTCTACTACACGCTCGACCGCGCCACGGGCAAGATCCTGCTCGCGAAACCCTATGTCCAGACGACGTGGGCGAAAGAGATCGACGCGCAGGGACGACCCGTGCTGCTCCCGGGTCACGTGCCGGACGAAAAGGGCGAGGTGACCTGCCCTGATCTGAGGGGCGGTACGAACTTCTGGCCGCCCAGCTATGATCCTCGACAGCGACTGCTCTTCGTGAACACCCGCGAATCGTGCGGCACGTTCTTCGGTTGGAAGCCCGAGTACCATCCCGGAGAGCGCTTCACCGGCGGCGCCATGCAAAGCGATCCGAAGGCCTACGGCGCGCTGCGCGCGCTCGACCCGACGACCGGCGAGCGAAAGTGGGAGTTCCGCTTTCCCACTCCCTCGTGGGCGGGCGTGCTGTCGACTGCCTCGAACGTCCTTTTCACCGGCGACAACGAAGGGAACATCCTCGCGCTCGACTCTCGAAACGGAGCGCTGCTCTGGCGCCAGCAGCTCGGGGCGAATCTGCATGGGACGTCCGCCGTCACCTACATGGTGGACGGGCGTCAGTTCGTGCTCGTTCCGGCCGGCACGACGTTGACCGCGTGGGCGCTGCCACAGACGGCCCGTCCGTAACGTGATCGCCTCGGTGCAGAGTCACACTCCCGGCACGGCGCCCACGGCCTCCGAGGGGCAACGCTTTGTCGACACGCTGAATTCGTTCTCGACGGTGCTGGCCGTCAAGCTCTATCGCCTGCAGTTGGATCAGGCGCCGACCGTCCCTGCGTTGCCCTGCCTCGATCACGAAGCGATGCTGCACGAGGGCATCGATCCCCACATTGCCGCCTACCTGCAGGACGCCGACGGCCATCTGCACGAGGTCGTCTACATTCCGGCCGCTCGTCGGCTCGACATCGAAGTGGCCTCGACCATGGGTGAGTGCTCCGACACGTCGCAGCAACGGTTCGTCCAGGATCTGAAGCAGCGCTTCCCCGGGCACGCGGTCCGCATCGTGCGGCCGTCGCGCGTTCGTGGCGAGTACCGCGTGGTCAATGCCTGTCGGGCACAGGTGTCGCTGCGAGACGTCCTGATCGGGCCGGATCTCGACAAGACGAAGGCCGCTGTCGACCGGCTCCAGACCATCAGCTCGCTCATGGAAAAGGAGTCACGCGTCGCCTCGTGGGGGGCGCGCACGGTCATGACACCGCTCATTGCCGTCGCCGGTTTTCTCACCTACCAGATCATTGGTGCGTTCAGTTTCCAGATCGGCGCCGGCTTGAGCGCCCTGCTCCGGTATACCGTCGTCGGGGGCGTCGGCGGCTTCTTCCTGTATTACGGTTTGAAGGCCGTGCAGCTGACTGAGATGGCCAACCGCGTGTGGAAGCGATCGGCGGAGTACGGCCTCATCCTGAGCGAACGGCGGCGGCTCGCCAAGCCTCGAGCGTGATCCGCGGAGCGACATGAAGACACGCCGGCCGGCGCTCGTTGCGGGCGTCATGCTCACGCTGCTTGCGGCCGCCGCCTTCGCGCTCCGGGCTCCGCTGCGCCAGGCGGCGCCGTCGCTGGTCGACGGCCTGAACACCCTTCGTGCCCAACCGATCCGTCTGGCGCGAGCTCTCCGCGGCCGCGACCATCCGGTCTTCGCCAACGTGGCCGTCTCACAGGTCGGTTACGGGCCGTACATGCGGAAGCGGTTTACCGCGGCGCACTCGTTCTCGGCGTTCTCGCTCGTGGACGCGTCGGGCACGGTCGTCTTCCGCGGATCCGGACCGGCCCAGCAGCTCGAAACAACGGTGCTCGGCTCGATCCGAACCGTGTGGATTGGCGACTTTACGGACCTCGTCACCCAAGGACGCTTTACGATCGTGACCGATCGTGGCGACACGAGCCATGCCTTCGAGATCGGCACGGACGTCTTTCGAGCCGCGATTCGCCCCGTCCAGCGAGCCTTGTACTTTCAGCGCGCCTTCACGGCGATCGAGCCCCGATTTGCGGAAGGGCCCTGGATCCACCCTGACGACAGCGGCAAGGCGCCGCCGGGTGTCCGGGGCGGCTGGCACGACGCGGGTGACTTCTCGATCTACAACTTGACAGCCGGAGCCAGCGTGTTCTGGCTGCTCTCCGCCGCCACTGATTTCAGACCCACGGCAGACGACACCAACATCCCGGAGTCGGGCAACGGTGTGCCCGACCTGCTCGACGAAGTGCGCTGGGAGCTCGAGTGGCTGCTCTCGGTGCAGGACCGCTCCGGTGGCTTCCGCAATGCGACCTGTGAGATGGGCACCGGTCCTTACGGCACCAACACGCCGGACAACGTGTCCCCCTATGTCAACGGCGAAGTGGGCACCATGGCCACAGCCCGCGCGGTAGCCGTGCTCGCGTTCGCCGCGACGGTCTTCCCACCGTACGACCCGGTCTTCGCGGCGCGTGCACTCGACGCAGCGCGGAAAGGCTGGACGTATCTCGAGGATCGTCCGCACGAGCACTCGGACGGGCCGACCTGCCCGGCCTATCGACAGGATGGCGACGCCACTTTCGGTCGTCATGTCCGCATGTTCGCCGCAGCGGGCATGTTGCTGGCGACCGATGAGCCGCGATTCCACGACAGCTTCGAGGCCAACTACGTCGAGCTCACGGACGATCCGAGCTGCTACCGGACCAACGTCTACGCGGCTCTGTTGTATCTTCGTGCGCCCGCCGGCAGTCCGGCTCGAAAGCGTGCGATTGAAGCCCAGCTTCGGGCCCGCGCGGACGTGCTGCGCCAGGAGGCCGCCCAGCATCCTTTCGAGTGGGCCGGACGGTATCACTGGGGCTCGCTCGCGGCCGGATTCGAGCGTGCGAGCAGTGCGAGCGCGTACTTCTGCCGTGCGACTCAGGTGCCCGCGCTCCCGGACTGCGAGCAGGCGGCGGCAGCCGTGCACTACGCGCTTGGCCGAAACAGCCTCCAACTCGCCTATGTGAACGGAGTGCCAGGCGTCACTCGAAGCCGCACGCGCGCGTTTCACCACTGGCTCGCGACGCTGGAGGCCACACCGTACCTCTTTCCGGGCACGGTCGGCGCTGGTCCAAACGAACAACCGGACCCGCAGGATCGATCCGTGCCGCAGGCTCGTCCGATTTCGATGTGGGGCTATTGGGACGACCCGGCGATGCCCCGCGACGCGTCGACTCCGCTGGATGCCCGCTTCACCGACAATGACAGCTTCTCCACCAACGAGATTGCGGTCGTGTGGCAGGCCTCGGCGCTGTATGACCTCTATCTGGCCGATTGGCTGGCGCGCCTGCCCCGTTGAGGTGGTTGCGGGGGACGGCTCTGTCGTGAACCAGAGCGGAAGGCGTTAAGCTTGAGTTCGTGTTTCCCTACCACGACGAAAACGAAACCGTCCGCACACCCTACGTCACCTACGCCCTCATCGCCGCGACGACGATCGTCTGGTTCGTCGTGCAGGGTGCGGGAAGCCATCGTCCGCTGGCCGAGTCGGTCTGCAACTTCGGGCTCATTCCGGGAGAGCTCACCGGGCATGCGCCGGTCGGCTCCGGATTCCGCATGGACAAGGAGCTGATCTGTCTGACCGATCCCGGCCTGTCGTTGCAGAACATCCTCACGTCCATGTTCCTTCACGGCGGATGGATGCACCTCCTCGGCAACATGTGGTTCCTCTGGCTCTTTGGTAACAACGTCGAGGATGCGATGACGCGCCCGCGTTTCATCGCGTTCTATCTGCTCACGGGCCTCGCTGCGGCGCTCGCGCAAGTCGCCGCCGAGCCCGCGTCGATCATCCCGATGGTCGGGGCCTCCGGTGCGATCAGCGGCGTCATGGGCGCCTACCTCGTCCTCTATCCCACGGCCCGGGTGTACACGCTGCTCCCCCTGGGCTTCTTCGCGACGACGATCGCGCTTCCTGCGTGGGGTATGTTGATCTACTGGGCCTTCCTCCAGTTCGCCGGAGGGCTGGTCGCCGTCGAGGGCAAGGGAGGCGTCGCGTTCTGGGCCCACCTGGGCGGTTTTTTGGCCGGGGTCGTACTCGTCAAGCTGTTCAGCCGCGCCGATCAGGCCGAGCGACACCGCGCCCACCAGTGGCGACCCCGCAGAGTCGGTTGGCAGTAGCAGTTGCCCTGCGGAGCAACGGCGTTTCGATCAAATCGACCACGGTTCGAGCGGGTGGATCAGCGGTTCGAAGAGATGAGCGCGCGGTTTACCGAAACTGCGGGTACGGTGCGACGCAGTGGGTGAGTCGTTCCAAACCCAGTTCAACACACTGCACGATTGGACGAATGCCAAGGCAACCGGGCTCGACGCGAGACTGACCAGAGTCGAGCGTGAGCACGGCAGTCGCCTTCTCGAGGTCGAGCTCCGGGTGATGCGGCTCGCGCGGTCGCGTCGACGCAAGAAGCGCTGACGCGCGGTCGCGCCGAGAAGCGTGTCACCGCGGAACCCCCGCCAAAGCAGCGGGCGCTGCTGGCGTGCTCGCGTATGATGCGTGAGACGTGCCGGCCATCGAATTTCGGAGCGTCTCGTACCGTCCCCCACGCGGCGCGCGCGTCCTCCAGGGGTTCGATCTGGCGATAGAGGCCGGCGAGCTTGCCGTTCTGGTGGGCCGCAGTGGATCGGGAAAAACGACCGCCCTCAAGCTCGTCAACCGCCTCCTGGTGCCGGAAGTCGGCGCCGTGTGGGTCGACGGCAAGAACGCGGCGGACTGGGACGTGGTCCGGCTCAGGCGCTCAATCGGCTACGTGATCCAGGACGTCGGTCTGTTTCCCCACATGACCGTCGCCGAGAACATCGGCGTCGTCCCCTCACTCGAAGGCTGGCCGGCCGATCGCATCGAGGCCCGAGTTCGTGAGCTCCTGACACTCGTCGACCTCGCGCCGGCTACGTTCGCCACCCGGTGGCCGGACGAGCTCTCCGGCGGGCAACGCCAACGGGTCGGCGTCGCACGCGCACTCGCCGTCGATCCGCCCGTGTTGCTCATGGACGAACCGTTCGGTGCGCTCGATCCGGTGACGCGGGGCGAGCTGCAACGCGAGCTCCGGCGCCTGCACGTGCGGCTCCGGAAGACCATCCTTCTCGTGACACACGACATGGACGAGGCGCTGACGCTGGGCGATCGCGTGGGCGTGTTGTGTGACGGCGTGCTCGTTGCCTTCGAAACGCCGGTGGCCATCGCCTCGTCGACCGATCCACGCGTTCGCACGCTGCTCGATGCAGCGTCCACCGTGGCGCGCGGGGCTGCCGGCAATCGCTCAGCGGATGCCCTGACACCGGATCGGCTGACTCCCTGATGGACGTTCTCGATTACTGGTGGACGCACGGAGGTGAGCTCGCGAGTCGTCTGGGGAGACACGTCTGGCTCGTGGGTGTCTCGACGCTCGTCGCGGTCGCGATCGGCGTCCCGCTTGGGATCACGGCATCGCGACGTCCCCGGATGAGCGCCCCTCTCGTCGGCTTCGCCAACATCGTCCAGACGGTGCCAAGTCTGGCGATGTTCGGCTTCCTGCTTCCGATCCCGCTCATCGGCGGTGTGGGTGCACGCGCAGCGCTCGTCGTGCTCGTCGTGTATGGCCTGCTGCCCATCGTGCGCACCACGATCGCGGGCATGCACGGCATCGCCCCTGCCGTTCGGGAAGCCGGCATCGCGATGGGGATGCGACCGCGTGAGCTCCTCTGGCAAGTCGAGCTGCCCCTGGCCCTCCCGGCGATCTTGGCGGGCATCCGCGTGGCCGCTGTGGTCGGCGTGGGCTCGACAACCATCGCGGCGGCGATTGGTGCGGGCGGTCTCGGCGAATACATCTATCGCGGGTTGTCGATGGTGAACACGTCGATCATCCTGGCGGGAGCCATTCCGGCTGCGCTGCTCGCGCTCGCCGTCGACGCGGCGCTCTGGCTCCTGGAGCGGCGCTTGACACGGCGGCATCTCAGGCCGAAACGAGCCGCGCTGTGGGGCGCGGCCGTCGTGCTCACATGTGTCGTCGGTGCGGCCGTGGCCGCCGGCCGATCCACGCCGCGCATTGTCGTGGGCTCGAAGAACTTCACCGAACAGATCCTGCTCGGAGAGATCCTCGCCCAGACGCTCGAACGCGACACGGTTCTTCAGGTCGAGCGGCGACTGAATCTAGGCGGCACGCTCATCTGCGATCGCGCGCTGGCCACCGGCGACATCGACCTGTACGTCGAGTACACAGGCACGGCGCTGACCGCCATCTTCGGGGAGTCGCCCGCGGCCGATGCCGCCGCCGTGCGACGGCGCGTCGGCGAGCTCTATGCCAGAACTGGACGCACGCTGCTGCCCTCGCTGGGCTTCGACAACACGTTCGCCATCCTCGTTCGAGGACGCGAGGCACGGGCACGCGGTTTGAAGACCATCGAAGATGCGGCGCGCGAGACGCCACAGTGGAAGGCCGCGTTCGGCTACGAATTCCTCGAGCGTCCCGATGGATTCCGGGGATTGGCAGCCGTCTACGGGTTGCGCTTCGCCGAGCCGCCGTCGGCGATGGATCTCGCCCTCAGCTATCGGGCCCTCGCATCGGGTCAAGTCGATCTCATCGCGGGTGATGCGACCGCCGGGCTGATCAGGAGCCTGGACCTCGTCAGGCTCGAAGACAACCGGCACTACTTCCCGCCCTACGACGCGGTGCCCATCGCACGCACCGACCTGCTGTATCGCTACCCTCAGGTGCGGCTCGCTCTCGAGCGGCTCGGCGGGCGGATCTCGGCGGACGTCATGCAGCGGCTGAACCACGACGTGGACGTCCTCCGTCAGGATCCGGCGGAGGTTGCGAAACGGTTTCTGGAAACGCTCTAAGACCGTTCGGCGGTCCGCTCGAGGAGCGTTGGGTTACGTCGTAACGCCTGAGGGCGGCGGCCCCTCGCGAGCGACGAGCCAAGGTTCGTGGCGGAGCTCCGCGCCTCATGGCCTAACAGGCTAGAGCGCTTTCGATTCTGTGACGCGCGCCGTGAGGCCTTGGTGCTGTGGGCCTTGGGGTGGGCGCCCCGCGTGGGACAAAGGACCGAAGGCCTCAGGCCGGACCACGGCCCAGGAACGGACCGCGAAGTCGAAAACGCTCTAGACGGCCTGAAACAGCGTCAACGCGAAGGGATCCTGTTCGTCCACCCACTGTGACCGACGACGGAAGCCGGCACCTTCGACGAGGGCGACGATCTCGTCCGGTCGGTACTTGTACGAGCTCTCCGTCCAGATGAACTCGCCACCAGCCAACGCGACCTCCAGCCGCGCCGTCCCGATTCGCACCGTCTGCGCGCACGTCGAGACCAAGTGCATCTCGACGCGCGATTCCGTCTCGTTCCAGATGGCCCGATGCGCGAAGTGCCCCACCTCGAAATCTGCAAGGAGCTCGTTGTTGATCCGGACGAGTAGGTTGCGATTGAACGCGGCCGTCACGCCGAGCGGGTCGTCGTAGGCCAGCAGCAGCCGCGGCTTCGGCTTGACCAAATCGGCCCCAAGCAACAGCCAGTCGCCGGCGACGAGCGCCCGCCGCAGGCTGGCCAGCAACGCCGCGGCGCCCGGCCGATCGAAGTTGCCGATGTTCGAGCCGAGGAAGAGCGCCAACGCCGTTCCCGACGCATGACGTTGACGCGCGTAGTGCTCGAGACCGTCCTCGTACTCGGCCTCATGGGCGACAACCTGCACTGCCGAAATCTGGCCCAGGCTCGCCCGTGCGGTGGCGAGCGCCGCCGGAGACACGTCGATGAGATGCGCCGTCGTCGGATCCCGCCGCGTGGACGCCTGGAGCAACGCGCGAAGCTTCTCGCCGCTGCCCGACCCGAGCTCCACCACGGTCGGAACCGCTCCACAGTGCTCGAAGATCTCGTCGCGATGCGAGACGAGCAATCGGGCCTCCGCGCGCGTGACCCCGTACCACGGCAATCGACAGATGGCTTCGAAGAGCGCTGAACCGAGCGGGTCGTACAGGTACCTGGAAGGCAGCTGCCGGGGCATCAATCGAAGATAGTGCCGCACGTCGGCGGCAAACTGTCGGGTGTCTCGGCCGACCGATTGACCCGGGATAAGCAGACCGTTGGCGTAGGCCCTCACGAGACGTCCCTCACGCACCGAAACGTGGCGTAGACATACGGGTAGCGCGGGCGAAACCAGTTCCGAAAGGAGGAGCGAATCAGCTCGTGGGCCGTCGCCGGTGAGGCGCCTTTCATCACGAAGTGCTCGCCGTCGAAGAAATCGGCCGAGTACTCAGGGTAGGACGCCGCGGGGACGAACCCTGGGAAAGGGGCAAACACCGAGCTGGTCCATTCCCAGCCGTTCCCGACCAGATCGTCCACGCCCCAAGCACTGCGGCCCGCGGGATGGCTGCCAGTCGGCGTGGGATCCCAACTTGTGAAGTCGAACGTACCGTGCTGAACGGCCGGCGAGGCCTCGCCCCACGGATAGGAACGCTCAGCGCCCTGTTGGTCCCCGTACGCCGCGCGCTGGAACTCCGCTTCGCTCGGGAGCCGCGCGCCTCGCCACCGGGCATACGCCGACGCTTCGGCGTGACTGACATAGACAGGCCACGCCAGCGGCAGCGGCACGCGCTCGAACATGCCCCGCCACCACCACTCGTGGTCCACACGTTCCCAGAAGAGCGGGTGCGTGACGTGCTCCCCCTGGACCCAGCTCCAATCCTCCGGGCGCCACCAACGCGCCTCGCAATAGCCGCCGGCCTCGACGAACTCGAGAAACGCGGCATTGGTCACATCGTGACGCTCGATCGCGAACCGCTCGACCTCCACGGTGTGGGACGGTTGCTCGTTGTCCCAGCCAAAACGCACCCGGTCTCGATCCACGCCGAGCGTGGCGCGACCGGGGGGGGATCTCTATCCAGGAACGCGGGGCTGGACGGGCACCGACCTGCGGCACATAGCGTGCCGGCCGCTGCTTGTCGGCGTAGGCGAGCCGGTGCCAGATGTACAGCAGCGTTTCCTGGTGCATCGCCTCGTGCTCGAGAATCGCGAAGACCGCCTCACTCCGATCGAGCAAGGGATGCCCAGGCCGGTCGAGCTCCTCGTGCAAGAGCACCTCGCGGATCCGGCGATCGGCCTCTTCGGTGAACTGGCGCACGGTCTCTCGTTCGGGCCAGGCGGTGGGCCCGCGACCTCGAGGAGCCTCGGAAGCGGTCTGCGAATGAACCTGTGGGTCTTGACTCGGATCGATGCCGCGCGCGAAGAGCGCCTCGAGCTGGGCGTCGATACTGGCGCCGCCGAGTGCGCGCTTGACGAGCGTGTTGAAACTGAAGGCGGGCAGATGGCCCTCGTAGAAGACAATCGGATGCCTGAGCGCGATCGGCTGGCTGTAGTACGCGCGCTCCGACAGCAAGCCGAAGAGCTCGCGCGTGCGCGCACGCATACGGTCATAGCGCGCGACCAGAGACGCGCGGTCGATCAGCGTCGTCACCGTCAATATGGCACTCCTTGCTGACGACGAGCTCGGAGCGCCTCGGCATACCACTCGAGCTCCGAGGCAAACCGCGCAAACCGCTTGAGAAGCGCAGGCTCATGCGCCTCGCCGTGCTCGTCGAAGACGTCCTGCACCCGCGGCACCGGAAAGAGGCTCGAGATGCTGGGCATCCCGAGCTCGCAGAGCATCGCGCGCAGCTGCATCGCGGCCCGCACGCCGCCGAACTGGCCGGACGAATAGCAGACGATCGCCGACGGCCGGAAGAAGTACTCCTCCAGGAAGTGGTCGAGCAAGTTGCTGAGCGCGGGCGGAATGCTGTGGTTGTACTCGGCGGTGACGATAACGAAGCCGTCGGCGGCTCGGTACAGCGTCGCGAGGGCCTCCAGCACCGCTGGGGCTTGTCCTTTTGGGTACTCCTTGTACATGCGATCGAGAAGAGGCAGCACACGCTCGGCGGGATCGACGAGGGCGACCTCGTGTCCACGCGCGGCCAGTGCCTGCTTCACGAAGCGAGCGGCTTTGAGGCCTTGCCGGTCCGATCGGACGGTTCCGAGCAACACCACTAGCTTCAGGGGCATCCCCGTCAACGACTCCACTCCTCTGCTCGTGCCAGAAACCGGCCCATCCACTGGACGCTTGGATGCCGCGCGAGCACAAGCGTCTCCTACCGGTTCTTCGAAGGCAACCCGGGAGGATCGCATCCGCCATCTCGCCGGTCAAGCTCAGCGCTCGTGCTACCTCGAGCTTAGCCTCGCGCTCGACATCGTGGCACCTGCAGATCACGCGCCAGCGCCGCGCGCGTCGGACCAGAGGGCGATACGACGGGGCAGGGCCGCACGCGCCGAACGGACGGCGCGCAGCGCGAACAGCAGCCGGCGTTCGTCGCGGTCAGTCCACGGCAGATGGTACTGATCACGCAGGCTCGGCGGCAGCCATCCTCTCGTGATGAGCTGGTGTAGGACGAGCAGCGGGCGCGCAAATGGGGTGAGGGACGGCGCGAGCACGGCCGCTGCCACGGCACGACCCTGGTCCGAGACGACGATCACCTCCGATGCCAGCATGTCGTCCACGTATCGACGCACATCAGACCACGAGCGCGGCACGTCGTCTGGACGCGCGCCCAGTTCGATGGCCACACCCGCAGCCTCGGCGCAGAACGCGTCGCGGTCGGCCTCCGAGAGCGGACCGACGAGGTGCTCGTACGCGAGAGGGAGCGAATCGAGAAGCGTCGCATGCACCCAGAGCAACAGCGCCGGGTCTTCGGCCGAGTAGCACGTGCCAGCCGGGAAAGGCCCGGCGGCGCGGCTGAGCCGCCCGTGCACGCGGTGGTGAATCGCTCGGATGCTGGCGAGCGTTTCGCCGCGGGCATGTCGGTCACCGAACGTCATCGAACGCATCGCGGCGATTGTCCGGAACAGCCGTTTGACGGCCGCCGACCCACCCACGCCGAAGCGGCTATGGTCGGCGACTCCGGCGGCCACGAGCGGATGGGCGACTTGCATCAAGATGGCGCGCGCCCAGCCCAGCACGACCAGGCGCTCGCCGTTGATACGCCGGGCTGCACGGTCGTCGACGCGCTGACTCACATCGCGCACGCCGGACCCGTGACGCCCGTGACAGCCACGCCGCCCGGCGCGTCGGGCCACCTCGGAGAGGACCTGAAAGGCGATTGATTCGGGAGTGCCCTATTCTCCATACTGACCTGGTGCGGCAGACGATTCGGGTAGCGGCGTTCGTCCTGGCGGCCGTGCTCGGCCTCGGCACGAGCGGAGTCGTCACGAGCGCCCCCCCGACCGTTACCTTGGCGCCGTTCGCCGAGCGCGTCAAGACACTCTCGGAGCCAGGCGGGTCGTTCGACACCGACAACTTGATCTCGAACGAGGGATCGTATCTCGAAGTGGTGCCGCGGCTGCTCGAGCTCGGGTTGACGGGCGGCGCGTATATCGGTGTGGGGCCGGATCAGAACTTCTCGTACATCGCACGCTTGCGGCCCTCGGTGGCCTACATCATCGACGTGCGCCACGACAACCTGCTCCTTCATTTGCTCTTCAAAGCGCTTTTCGCGGAGGCACCGACGCGCGTGGCGTTCATCAGCGCGCTCCTCGGTCGCGAACTGCCCGCCGCCGATCCGCGCTGGCGGGCTGCGCCGCTCGCGGAGATCCTCGACACGGTCGACAAGGCGGCCCTGGTCCCACGCGACGCGCTTCGTCGTCGGACCGAGGCGCGACTCGTCACCTTCGGTGTCCCGCTCACGATGGGACATCTCGAGACCATCGCTCGATTTCATGATGCCTTCATCGAGGGCGGGACCCATCTGCGCTTCCAGAGCCATGGCCGAGCGCCCCAGTGGTACTACCCCACGCTTCGACAGCTTTGGCTCGCCACCGACCGAAAGGAACGGCAATGGAGCTATCTGGCCGACGAAGACGCGTTCGCCACCATCCGTGATCTGCACGCCAAGGATGCGATCATTCCCGTCGTCGGCGACGTGAGCGGTTCGCACGCGCTAGCCGCTATCGGCGAGGCGCTTGCGGCCTCCAACCTCCGCGTCTCCGCCTTCTATGTGTCGAATGTGGAGAACTACCTCTTCCGCCGCGGACGCTTCGAGCCCTACGCCGAGAACCTGCGGCGACTACCCCACGGTCCGACGAGCGTCATCATCCGTTCGATTTTCAGAGGAGGACCGAGTCGATCCACGGTCGCGCCGCTCGAAGCGCTACTCGAGGCTGTCAAGGAAGGGCGGATCCAATCCTATATGGACGTCCTGACAGCGCGGCGACCCTAGGTTCCTGGAAGGCGCACCACGACGTGCGCGTCTGGCCGGGCGTGTCTTGACGGTTCTTCGAGACACCGCGCCGTATCGCAGGAGCCTGTGTCTTGCTGTCCATCCTGGCGCTGGCCGAATCGCACACTCCAGGCACATGTCGTGTGATTGACCGGCGGCACCAGGCGCGCCTCAGCGTACGACGACCGTTCCGCGCAGCATGTTCATGCCGCAGGAGAAACCGACCTCACCTGCTCGCTGCGGCGTGAACTCGACTGTGACGGGTTGATTCAGTGGCAGGTCCTTGTGGACGTCCAACGAGGCGAACACGATGGACGTGGCGCAGGTTGTATCGCTGATGCGCGTGAACGTCAGCCGTGCCGGAACGCCGGCCCTCAGCGTGATCTGCGAGGGCTGGAAGCCCGCGTCCGAGACGGTCACCGACACGCTCTGCACGTCGTGGGTGGGCTGCGCCGCCTGCTTGCCGGCCGCGTCGGGATGCTGTGTGCTCGCGGGCCTGCCCGTCAATGCCCGAGATCCCAATCGCTCACGCTCCGCGCGAACCCCGAAGCTGCCCTCGCTGACGACGGCATCACCAGCGTTGACGCCCGAAAGGACGGATAGCTGGTCGCCCACCGTGGAGCCGAGTTTCACCTCGCGCTCGATGAAGGTGACCGGCTTCTGCGGATGGGCGAGATAGACGACCGTGCGGTCGCCGATGTGCTGAACGGCCGTGCGGGGAACCAGCGGCACAGGTGTTCCAGTCGCAGCGAAACGCGCCTCGGCATACATCCCGAGACGCAGGTCACCACGGGCGTTTGTCACTTCGATTCGCGCCTTGGCGGTGCGCGTCTCCGGACTGACCTGCGGGTCGATGAAGCTCACTCGTCCCTCGATGATCCGCTCCGGATACACCGTCGTGGTGATCTGGACTGCCCTGCCGACCGGCACATGGCGCAAGTCCTTCTCATAGACGTCGACGACGACCCACACCGTTGATAAGTCGGTCACGGTGACCAGAGGCGTCGACGGTTCGACGTTCAACCCTTCGTTGGCCATGCGCTCGGTCACCACGCCCGCGATCGGCGCTCGGACGTCCACCGTGGCCTCTCGGTCTTCACCTGGCCTGAGGCCCTCGATGGCAGCAGCGGACAGCCCGAGCAGCCGCAGCCGCGACGCCGCACCCTCCAGATCGGCGCGTCGGGCGGTGTGCTCCGCGTGGGTGCGCTCCAGTTCCTGGCGACTGGCCGCACCAATCCTCACGAGCGTCTCCGTGCGTGCGAGTTCCTGTTCGTGCGCGCCGAGTTCAGCCCGCGCGGATAGGTAGCGGGTCTGTGCCTCTGCCAGCTCCGGACTGAACACCCGTACGATCTTTTCTCCTCGTTGCACGGCCTTGCCAAGGTCGGCTGACACACCCGTGACGCGGCCACTGACCAGCGGGGTGACGACCACCTGCCGATAGGCGTTGGGCTGGACCACGCCAGGTGCACGCAGCCCCTCGCCGGCAGCGCCCATCCGTACCTCCGACACGACGATGCCGGCCCGATCGACAGTGTCCGGAGCGAGCGTCACCTCGACGTCTCCAAGAGCCGGCGCCGGTTCGACCGCTGCGGCAAGGCGAGAGCGTGGCATCAAGGGAGGCGCCGCTGCCGACGTTTCCACATTCGGCGCCGCCGGTGCAGACCCGAATGGCCCCCAGGACTGCAAGCCTACATAGGTGATGCCTGCACCCAGTCCGAGGAGCAACAGCGCACCACCCAGCAAGGTCGGCCACCCGAGACTCACGCGTGGTTCTGCCGTCATCTCGTCTCTCCTCTCGCACGCAGCCAGGCCACCCGGGCTTCCCAGGCCTCGTGCGCCGTGGCCGTGAATCCCTGCTCGATCTCCAGCCACCGCTTCTGTTCCGCCAGGACGTCGAACACGGTGATGCGCCCGAGCTCGTACGTCTGCCGGACGACCTCGAGATTCCGGCGCGCCCGATCGCGGACACCCTCCCCATACACGTGAAGGGCCCGCTGCGCCTGCGCGTCTCGAGCTGCCGCGGCCGCGAGCTCCGCTCGCGCCGCCAGTTCGACCGCGTCACGGCGCGCGGCCGCGCCCAGGCGCTCGGCCTGCGCGGCGGCCACGAGACCTTGATTGCGATTGCGTACGGGGAGCGACACGGTCGCGCCCGCCGCAAGGTAGTGAAAGCGCCCTCGGACACGTTCCAGCGCGCCGGCCGGACCGATGCCCTGTTGAGAGAACCCATTGTCCATGCGCATGTACGTGCCATACACGCTGACGTCGATTCGGCCCTCCCGACGTGCCTGGTCCAGTCGCGCGTCGGCCAACGACACGCGTGCAGCGGCCTCCTGGACGTCAGGCCGCATCTCGGGCTCGGGTGAGCCAGCCGCCGGCGGTGCGTCCGCCGCCGACCTGATGAGCGCCTCGAGCGAATCGCGCAACTGGAGGGGGTCGGTGGGCGCCATGCCCAACAGCGGTTTGAGCTGCACGAGCGCCGCCTCGGCACGGCCCCTGGCCACGAGGCGGGCGGCGTCGAGCCGGCGCACCTCCACTTCCAGCAGATCGCCGTCGAGTGGTGGCGTGCGACCGGCCTCGATACCCGCACGGACGAGGTCGAGCTGTCGCTCGGCGTTCGTCACCAGCTCCTCGGCCACCCTCGCGTCGCGAATGGCCGCGGCCGCGGCACCATACTGCATTCGTACCTCCGCGGCGAGGACTCGCGCGCGCTCATCCGCCCCGAACTCGGCCACCGCGACGGAGCGGTCAGCCGTCTCGACGCGGACCGCACGTCGGAACAGATCCAGAGGCCATTCAACGGTCACTGTGGTGAGCGCATCGGTGCCACCGGGTTCGTCGCGATGCTCGAGGCTCAGCATGGGATTCGGTCGCAGGGCTGCCTGTTGGCGCTGGCCCTGCGCGACCGCGATGTCCGCCCGTGCGCCTCGTAGCGACGGTTCCTGTGCGATGGCGAGCGCGATCGCCGCATCGAGCCCTAATCCAGCGCGGGCGTCCACGTGCGGTGCTCCGTGACCCTGAGGGCGGGATTCTTGAGCTCCCACGACGGCGGTCCCTGCCAGGGCTGCCGCCAACAACACCAGGACGAATCGAACAGACGTCATTGCACACTTCCTTCGAACGTCACGGTGCCCCGGCCGGCGGGCCCGTCCCAATCGATGGTGATGGGCCACGCGCCCGCCATTCCGAACTCTGCGGTCACCGCGTACCGGCCGGCAACGCTCGTGGGCTGCACCTGCGCATTACCCGGCATGACCATCCCGGGCATCGTCATGTTGGCGTTCACGCGCACCACACCGACATCGACCAACTCAGAGGCGGCGCGGAACTAGATCGTGAAAGTGTTCCTACCCGTACGAAGTGACCCGGTGGGTGAAAAGACGAAGACGTCGACTGACCCGGACCGCGCAGTGTGTACCACGCCCCCGTCGACACCAGAACCGATGGGAGGCGCGTTCGACCGGATGAGCCAGGTGATGGCGGCGCCTGCGACGACCACCGCCACCACCGCTACCATCGCCACTCTCGACGGACCCCCTGTCGGCTCTTTCGTCACGACACGTCCGTCTGGAAGTTGTGCAGGCTGCAACCCCAGCTGACGCTCACGGATGGTGAGGAACAGCACGGGCGTCACGACCAACACATGGAGCAGCGACGAGACCATGCCGCCCAGTACCGGCGTCGCCAGCGGTTTCATGACCTCGGCGCCAACGCTCGTGCTCCACATGATGGGGAGCAGCCCGGCGACCACGGTAGACACCGTCATCAGCTTGGGTCGCAGCCGAAGGAGCGCGCCTTCCACGACGGCGTCGCGTAGATCCCCCCGGGTAAGCATGCCGCCGAGCGTCTGGCGCTTGCGCTCGACCGCTTCTTCCAGATAGATGACCATGACGACGCCGGTCTGAACGGCGGTGCCGAAGAGCGCGATGAACCCCACCCAGACAGCGACCGAGAAGTTGTAGCCGAGCAGCCACAACAGGTACACGCCGCCGGTCAGGGCGAACGGCCATCCTGCTCTATTTCACCTACGGGTCAGCCGTGGAGGCGCATCGTCCCGCCGAGCAACAGGCTGCACAAGACGGGGACGAGCGTGACGGCGAGAACAGTGGCCGCGAGGACGGCGAAGGTCTTTGTAAACGCCAGAGGATGAAACAACTTGCCCTCTTGACCGGTCAGGGCGAACACCGGGACGAAGGCCAGCAGGATGATCGCCATCGAGAAGAACACGGGTCGCCCGACGAGCCGCGTCGAGTCCCGCACGGTGTCCCACACCCGCCGCCGGTCGCGCGGGTCCACGCCGCGCTGCTCGATGAATCGAAAGGCGTTTTCCGTGACCACGATGCCCGCATCCACCAAGACGCCGATTGCGATCGCAATGCCCGCGAGGCTCATGATGTTCGATGAGATGCCGGCATAGTGCATCCCCAGGAACGAGAGGAGCACCGCCAGCGGGAGTGGAATAGTCACGATCAGAATCGAACGCACATGCAGCAGGAACACCACATGAAGGAAACGTCGATGAGACGGTCGAGCATGGACGACAAGCCTCCGACACGCGCACGTGGACACCTGGACAGTGGCCGCCACGGGGCGGCAGGACACACGGGGACGGTCGTGCGCTAGATCAGAAAGACCGCGAGCAGGATGTGCTTGCGAAGAGGCGGGGAGGAATCTGGAACGGCGGCCCGCCACGCGTCCGTGAGCACGAGCCGCGGCGGCGCGGGCGGGACCATGACACCGGGCCCGGAGAGTCCGGTGATAGACGGCGCGGAGATCTGCTGAGACCTGCCGGACTGCTCCTGCTCGGAGGCGGCGCAGCAGCTATCGGCCTGGGCTTGCGTGAGCGTCGGCTGTAGGCCGGAAGCGTCTGGGTGCCCCCGGTGCATGGGGCAGGACTGCTCGTCCTCGCAGCACGCCATGCGGGCTTCCGGAGTGGCACCCCAGCCCGAGCACGGGACCCCTGCACTCGCCGACAAAACCGCAATGAGGACGGCCCACGACCGCCGGTTCAACCGTCGCACAACCCTAGGATGCTGAACTCGAACACCACTGTCAATGAAGTACATCCCGAGTCTGGAGGCCCGACTGTCCGGACTCACGCCCCCGAGGCCAGAACGCGGAAGCACGTTGAGGCCTGGAATCGGACCTGTGCGCGAGAATGCTGCCACGGAGGGCAGTGCGCCTGAAGGTGTGCGTCCAGCGCGTCGATGCTCCGCTCCCGAAAGCGCAGGTCCGACCGACCTAGAACCACGTGCGAAGACCGACGGCCAGTCGCGTTCCGGCCACGTCTTGTCCGGCCGCTCGCGCCAGATCGGCGGTCCCGAAGAACCTTCGCGTCCAGACGACGCCGATGTACGGCGCGAACTCCCGCCGGAACTCATAGCGCAGCCGCAGCCCGAGTTCGCCCGTGGATAGCCCGGTACCGACACGACGCTCCTGGTCATCGCGACCGTATGCCTCGAACTCCACGAGTGGCTTCAGCACGAGCCGATTGGTGATCAAGAGGTCGTAAGCCGTCTCCACGCGCAGGTGGGTGCGTCCAGAGGGCTCGACATAGACGGACGCCTCGACCTCGAACCAATAGGGGGCGAGCCCTTGAACGCCGACTGCGAGCGCCGTCCGAGGGGTCTGGGGCAGCGTGTCCACTCGGAGTCCGGCGGTGACGTCCCACCACCTCGCGATGGCACGGCCGTACAGGAGGTGGGTCTGCGCCTGCTCGGTCCGGCCATCGGCACGATCGCCCTCGGTGCGGAACCAGAGGCGATTCCGGTCCTGGCCCACCCAGCCTTTCGTGTCCCAACTGAATCCATCGGACCCCACGCCCGGCTGCCACTCGAGCTGGTCGAACAGAACGAAGTAGTTCACGGCCGTGTCGTGCGCCGCGTGGCCATCCACGTCGGGAAACGCGGCCTCCCGGTCCGCGTCGGTCACGGGTGGAATGAACGGCGGCAACAGCGTAGCCGGGCTCTGCTGCGTCGAGTGGTCGTCGGGCGACGTCGTCGATGCTGGCGGCTTGGACGCCTCGTGGTGGTGGGGCACGGACGGCTGCTGCGCCCGTAGATGCGGCGCGCTCGTGACCAGCATCAGGGTCAGGGCGAGGCCGACGTCCTTGCTGCTCACGACAGTCGACCTTCCTCGACTCGCACCTCTCGCATCATGCCTGCTTCCATGTGGAAGAGCAGATGGCAGTGGTACGCCCAGCGACCGAGCGCGTCGGCCGTCACGCGGTAGCTTCGCCGCGTGCCTGGCGGCATGTCGATCGTGTGCTTCCGAACCTTGAACTTGCCCTGGTCGTCTTCGAGGTCGCTCCACATACCGTGCAAGTGGATGGGGTGCGTCATCATCGTGTCGTTCACGAGCACGATCCGCACGCGTTCACCGTAGGTGAACCGAATCGGATCGGCACCCGAGAATTTGATGCCGTCGAACGACCAGACGAAGCGCTCCATGTGCCCAGTCAGGTTCAGTTCGATCGTGCGCATCGGCTCACGACCGTCTGGATCGTCGAAGGCGCTCGTCAGATCCGCGTAGGTGAGTACGCGTCGGCCGTTGTCGCGCAGGCCGATGCCGGGGTCATCCAGCCTGGTGGAGGGCGTCATCGTCTGCATGTCGACGAGCGGATTGCCCTTCTCGGAGGGCGGATGCGTCTGCATCGATCCGCCCATCGTCGACATGGCATGCCCGGCGTGCGGATCCGGCGTCGGCGTCGCCAGTACCTGCGGCATCGGGTGCCCTGCGTGTGGATCCGCAGCTGTAGGCGCCGGAGTTGGTGTCGCCGGCATGGTGTGACCCGCGTGCGGGTCCGCCGCTGGCGGTGTGGGAGCCGGCGTCGCATGGCCTGCGTGCGGGTCTGCGGCTGTCCCTCGGACCGTCGGGTTCGCACCCGTCGTCCCCAGGTCGTGGCCCCTCCCGCTGTGCCCCATGTCCGACATCGTCAACACGGGGCGGGGGTCTAGATCGGGCACCACTGCCGAAAGACCGGCACGCGTGGCCAACGTGCCAGCGGCGAACCCCGTCCGATCCATGGCTTGCGCGAAGATCGTGAAGGCGTCGAGGCCAGAGGGTTCAACGATCACGTCGAAGGTCTCGGCCACCGCGATGCGGAACTCGTCGAAGGATACCGCCCGTACGGGCAATCCGTCGGCGGCCACGACCGTCATCTTCAGCCCAGGGATCCGCACGTCGAAGTACGACATCGCCGAGCCGTTGATGAAGCGGAGGCGAACTCTCTCGCCCGGCGTGAACAGACCCGTCCAGTTGCTGGCGGGCGCGCGACCGTTCATGAGGTAGGTGTAGGTGGAGCCGGTCACGTCGGCGAGATCGGCCGCGCTCATGCGCATCTGGCCCCACATCCGCCGTTCGGCAAGCGTGGCGCCGAGCCCGTTCTTCCTCACATCGCGGATGAACGTGCTCAGCGTGCGCTGGCGGAAGTTGTAGTAGTCCGGCTGCTTCTTCAGCTTCTTGAAGACGCGCTCGGACCGCTCGTCCGTCCAGTCCGTCAGCATAACGACATGCTCGCGATCGAACGGGACCGGATCTGGCTCGCGCGAGTCGATCACGATCGCACCATAGACGCCTCGCTGTTCCTGGAAACCCGAGTGGCTGTGGTACCAGTACGTGCCGGACTGCTTCACCGTGAACTGGTAACGGTACGTCTGGCCAGGGTGGATACCCGAGAAGCTGAGGCCGGGCACGCCGTCCATACTGGCGGGCAGCAGAATGCCGTGCCAGTGAATGGACGTGTCCTCATCAAGGCTGTTCGAAACGTTCAGGGTAATCGTGTCGCCCTCCCGCCACCGCAGCAAGGGCCCAGGCAACGAGTCGTTGATCGTGAGCGCCGTCCGTGCTGCTCCAGTGAGGTTGACCTCGGTCTCGCCGATGCGCAGGTCGAATTCGGTGCCGAAGAGGACTGCCGACTCTCGGCGTTGCCGTGCCTGCGCCCACGCCGGTTGGCGCAACAGGCCGAGACTGGCGGCGGCGCCGCCGATCGCGAGCCCTTTGACGAACGTGCGTCTCGACGGCCTGGAGGTTGGAATCACCGGTAAACGAAGCGGAATCATCACGGCCACTCCTGGATTCGACGTGCACATCGCTTGTGGGTGCGCTAGTCGGGGCGAAGGCGGTTCTGGGCGTCGTCGCCCGCGAGAAATCGTCGAGCCTCTTCTTCTTCGCAGGCCACAGACGGGCCTAACGCGGGACCTGACGTGTGGAAGCGGGATGGAGCGCGCGAACGGCGCTCAGATGAGAGCGATCAGATGCGAAGCGCGAGCGGGGCCCCAGTGGCCCTCGGCGTTGAGACGGGAGCGCTCCGTGGGGCTCCCGCGCGCGTCGCGACGCTCACATGGAACGACACGACCTGAATGGCCCGTGCCAGACCGAACGCCTTGGCATCCGTCCGCTCCACACCGGGGCCGGCCACGAACGCGACGGGGCCGGCGATGCAGCAGCTCTCGCAGCTCCCGACCAGGCGGGCGTCCGACGGGGGCAGCGGCGACGCGTTCGTCACGCGGGCACTGGGTCGAGTCGAGGCTGAAGAGCCGGAGTGGGCATGCGGGGATGTCACAGCCGGTTCTGCCGTGGTGCCGTGGCCGTTGTGGCCCGCCTGCGCGCCATCCGCGACGCTCGCCGCCGCCACCGGGCTGTCCAGACACTGCGCCAAGCAGACAGACAGGGCGGCCGGCGATCCAGACAGCGCGAAGGCCATCGCGAAGCAGGTCAGCCGGTGCGCAAAGGACGTCACATTTCGAGTATACGCCCAAATGAAACGCGGAATCGCCACGGCCGCGTGCTCCTGCGTCGTGTGGTCCGACAGCATCACAACGCCTGACGCCTCAACCGGAGGGCGTTGCCGATGACCGACACGGAGCTGAACGTCATGGCTGCGCTCGCGATGATGGGGCTCAGGAGCAGCCCGAACGCGGGATACAGCACCCCGGCCGCCACGGGCACGCCGAGCGCGTTGTAGATGAACGCGAAGAACAGATTCTGGCGGATGTTGCGCATCGTCGCCCGGCTCAACCGACGGGCCCGCACCAACCCGCGGAGGTCGCCCTGTACGAGGGTGACCCCGGCGCTTTCCATGGCGACATCGGTGCCGGTGCCCATCGCGATCCCGACGTCGGCCTGCGCGAGGGCGGGCGCGTCGTTGATGCCGTCCCCGGCCATGGCCACCCGCCGCCCCTCCGTCTGGAGGCGCTTGACCACGGCGGCCTTCTGCTCGGGTAGGACCTCGGCCTCGACCGTGTCGATGCCGACGGACCGGGCGACGGCCTCGGCGGTGACGCGGCTGTCGCCGGTGAGCATCACGATCCGCAGCCCCTCGTCATGCAGCGCCTTGATCGCTTCCGCGGTCGTCGCTTTGATGCGGTCCGCCACGGCCACCAGACCCGCGTAGACGCCGTCCACGGCCACGAACATCACGGTTTCGCCGTTCTGCCGTAGCGCATCCGCGCGGTCCGTCGAGGGCAGCGTCGCGCCCATCTGGGTCAGCATCGCGGGGTTGCCAATCGCGACAGTGCAACCGTCCACGGTGCCAATGACGCCCATCCCCGTCACGGACCGGAAATCGGTGACCGGACCGGTCTGAACGGCCCGCTCCTCGGCGCCGCGCACGATGGCCTCCGCCAACGGGTGCTCGCTCACCTTCTCGAGGCTGGCGACCAGCCGCAAGAGCGTGGGCTCGTCGATGGGCGCCGCGGGGACGACTGTCGTGAGGGCCGGCTTGCCTTCGGTCAGAGTCCCGGTCTTGTCCACGACCACCGTGTCGATCTTCTCCAAGACTTCCAGGGCCTCGGCATTGCGGAGCAGGACGCCGATCTCCGCGCCGCGGCCGGTGCCCACCATGATCGACATCGGTGTCGCGAGCCCCAGGGCGCACGGGCACGCAATAATCAGTACGGCCACCGCGTTGACGAGAGCATGCGCCAGTCGCGGCTCGGGTCCCCACACGGCCCAGACGCCGAACGTCACCAGCGCGATCAGAATGACGATTGGCACGAACCAGCCGGAGACGGTGTCCGCCAGCCGTTGAATCGGCGCCCGCGAGCGCTGCGCCTCGCCGACCAGCCGCACGATTTGCGCAAGCAGGGTGTCGCTGCCGACCCGCTGCGCCTCCATCACGAAGGTACCGGTGCCGTTGACGGTGCCGCCCGTCACCTTGCTCGTCGCCGTCTTCTCCACCGGAATCGGCTCGCCGGTCACCATCGACTCATCGACCGTGGTCGTGCCGTCGACGACGACGCCGTCCACGGGAACCCGTTCCCCGGGACGGACGCGCAGGCGGTCGCCGACCTGCACGTGCTCGAGCGGCACGTCTTGCTCGGCACCAGACGGGTCGATGCGTCTCGCCGTGGTCGGCGTGAGGCCCAGCAGCTTCTTGATGGCCGAACTGGTGCGTCTGCGGGCGCGCAGTTCCAGTACCTGACCGAGGAGAACGAGGACGACGATGACCGCCGCCGGCTCGAAGTAGACACCGATCTGGTCGCCGTGCGTACGGAACGACGCGGGGAAGAGCCCGGGCGCCAACGTCGCCACCACGCTGAAGGCGTACGCCGCCCCAACGCCCAGCGCGATCAGTGTGAACATGTTCAGGTGGCGGTTCACCACCGATGCCCAGCCGCGGACGAAGAACGGCCAACCGCCCCACAAGACGACGGGCGTCGCCAGCAGGAACTGCGACCAGTTCATCGCCGACGGCGGCAGCGCATGCTGTAGCGGCTGGCCGGGCAGGAGCTCAGAGACCATGAACGCGAGAATCGGCGTCGTCAGCACAAGTGACCACCGGAAACGACGCGTCATGTCGTCGAGCTCCGGGTTTTGGTCCTCGAGCGTCACGACCCTGGGCTCCAACGCCATACCGCAGATCGGGCACGACCCGGGCTCGTCGCGGACGATCTCCGGGTGCATCGGACACGTCCACTCGGTCTTCGTGAGGGGCGCAGCCGACACGGGCTCGAGCGCCATGCCGCACTTGGGGCACGCCCCGGGACCAATCTGGCGGACCTCCGGGTCCATCGGGCACGTGTACTCGCGCGTGTCTCCCTGCGCGTGCCTGTGCGGCTCGGCCGCTTTGGGGCTCAGGTAGGTCTCGGGCGAGGCCCGGAACTTGTCGAGGCAGCTCTGACTGCAGAAGTGATACGTCTCCCCGCGATGAGTCACCCGGCCAACGGCGTCTGACGGCAGGATGCTCATTCCGCAGATGGGATCGACGACCTCGGCCTCGACGACGGGGTTCTTCACGGTCCCCCTCCTTCTACCCTTCTTTACGCAGTCGCCGCCGTTTCATTACAGACCGCCTTTTCCTAACGCTTTTGGCATGAACAGTCGACGCAGCCGTGTTCGGCGCAGGTACCACACGACACCGTCACCTGCTTCCGCAACGCCTCTCGTGCCCGGAAGAGCCGGACGCCGGCATTCGACGCCGTCAGCCCTGCCGTCTCGGCATATGCCTTGACGGGGGTATCCTCCACGTCGACCGCCTGGAGCACCTCGGCGTACTCCGGTTTCAAGGCGCTTGCCAGCCGTCCGACGCACGCGCAGATGTGCCGGTGAAAGTCCTCGTCGGGTTGAGCCGCATCGGCCAGCTCCTGCGTGAACAAGGCCAACGCCCGCTCCTCGGCTCCCTTGCGCCGGCGCCGGTCGATGACCGCATTGCGCAGCACCCGATAAAACCACGGCACGAGCGCCTCATCCGGGAGTGCCGACAGGCGGTCGAGGTTCCGGACAAAGGCGTCCTGAAGGAGATCCTCTGCGATTGCCCGGTCCCCCACCCGCCGTTCGAGGAACCGTAAGAAGGCGCGATGGTTCTCGACGAGGACCGCAGTGACTCGGGCCCGGTCCGTCACGTCCTGGTCGGCGTCATCACGATCGTTCATGGTTCACACCCGTTGGTTGCAGCGATTCACACAACGAGACGGCCAGGACCGGCGGGAGCTCCACCGCCCTTATCATCAGATGCCGATTGGTCAGCATCTGTTGGTGTCTGATCGTTGTCGGTGGCCGAGTCCGATGATGAGATGGGCGCCACCACCGGTACTCCAGCATCGTCTGACGGCGGAGAGAGGTTGGGTGTGACGACCGGCGTTGGGCCACTGACCAGTACGGCCGACTCCCATCGGTGGACCTGGCGGCGACGCCACATCGCATAGGCCGCGGGCAGCACGAGGAGCGTGAGTACCATGCACGACCACAGGCCCCCGACGACCGGCGCAGCTGTCCGTGCCGAGACGTCGGCGCCCACGCCCGATTCCCAGAGCAGCGGCAGCAGTCCGAACACGGTTGTCGCCACGGTCATGAGGAGCGGGCGCACGCGCGCCGAGGCGCCCTCAATCACAGCGGCGTCCACGTCGGCCGGTACGCGGATACGTCCCTCGCGCATGTGCCGCTCGAACGCCTCGTCGAGGTACACGATCATGACGATGCCGGTCCCGGCCGCGACGCCCGCCACGGCGATGAGGCCCACCCAGACCGCGGTGGACAGGTTGTAGTGCATGTACGACAGCAGCCAGACACTGCCGGCGACCGCGAATGGCAGGCTGGACAGCACGAGGAAGGTCTGCGGCCACCCCTGCATCGAGAGGTAGAGCAAGATGACCACCAGGACGAGCGTCAGCGGGATGACATAGCGGAGACGGGCTTCCATCTCCGCCAGGAACTCGTACTGGCCGGTCCACTGCAGACGGTAGCCGGCCGGCAGCGTCAGCTGCGCCTCCACGACGGCCTTCGCGTCATCCACCCACCCACCGAGATCGCGCTCCGTCTGGTCGATGTCAGCGAAGACGTACCCGACGAGCACGCCGTTCTCGTCCTTGATCATCGGAGGCCCGGTCGTCACCCGCACGTAGGCGAGCTGCCCGAGCGGGACGGACGCGGCGGGCTGTCGCCACTGCTCGAGGAAATCGGGGTCCGACGTCGCGATCCCGCCCATCGGGGGTTGAGAGACGCCCGACGACATGCCGCCGCCGGATGCCATGACCGGGCGCGCGCCCCCGCCGCCCATCCCGCCCATACCGCCGCCACTCGCCGCGGTCAGTCCCACCAACCCGGCGCCCGCCCCGCTGGCTCCTGCCCCAGTGTTGGTGCCGGACACGTCGACGAGGGCACTCGTGGACGGCACCGGGACGAGCAGCGCCCGGAGCGCCTCGGGATCCGACCGTTGATCGGCGGCGACGCGGAGGTTGATCGAGAAGCGCGCACGACCGGCGATTGCGGTCGATACGGGCATGCCCCCGATGGCTTCCACCACGTCCTGTACATCGCGCACGGTGAGCCCGTACCGGGCGATGGCGGCTCGGTCCGGCACGATGTCGACGTACTCTCGTCCCGTCTGGCGCTCCGCGAACGTGCTGCGTGTGCCGGCCACCTGGCGGAGCAGACCTTCCAGATGGATGCTGATCCGCTCGATCTCGTCGAGGTTCTCGCCGAACACCTTGACACCCACCGGCGTCCGGACGCCCGTGGTCAGCATGTCGATGCGGGTCCGGATCGGCGGCGCGATCGCCATCTGGTAGCCCGGCATCCGCAGCGCGCTATCCAGGTCGCGCGAGAGTTGCGCCAGCGTGCGGGCCTGCTGCTCGGGCCAGAGTCGGCGCAGGAACGCCTGCTTGAGCCAGTCCGGCGCGTAGTCGCTGTGCCAGCGCGGCCTGTAGCTGGTGGGCCGCTGCTCACGAGCCTTCAGCGTCACCACCGTCTCGATCATGTCGAGCTGCGCCGGATCGGTGGCCGTCTCGGCGCGGCCCGCCTTTCCATGCACCGACTGCACTTCCGGGAACCGCATGATGATCCGGTTCTGGGCGACGAGCGCTCGACGCGCCTCCTCGATCGCGATGCCGGGAAATGTCGTGGGCATCACGAGCAACGAGCCCTCGTCGAGCGGCGGCATGAACTCGGATCCCAGCCGCTGGAAGACCGGCACGGTGGCGACCATCAGCGCGACCGCGGCAAGCACGACCAACACGCGCGCGCGGACCACGAGCGTCGCCACGGGCCGGTACACCGCGCTCAACAATCGGCTGACCGGGTTCGTGGCCTCGGTGCGGAAGCGGCCCCGGAGCAGCAGCACCATTAGCGGCGGAGCCAGGGTGATCGACAAGATCGCCGCCGCGAACATCGCGAAGGTCTTCGTGTAGGCCAACGGCATGAAGAGCCGCCCCGCCTGGCCGGCCAGCGTGAAGATCGGCAGGAAGCTGATCGTGATGAGGAGCAGCGAGAAGAAGATGGGGCGGCCCACCTCCTTGCAGGCGTGCACGATGACGCGCTTGCGGTCGCTACCCGCGGGCGCCGCGGCCAGCCGCACGTGGGCGTTCTCGATGAGGACGATGACGGCGTCCGCCAGTTCGCCCACGGCGATGGCGATGCCGCCGAGCGACATGATGTTGGACGTCAGCCCCAGATAGCGGATCGCGATGAACGACATCAGCACCGACATCGGCAGGACGATCATCACGATCAGGGCCGAGCGGGCGTGGAACAGGAAGACCAGGCAGATGATCGTGACGATGACCGCCTGCTGCATCAGCGTGGTGGTCAGCGTGTTCACCGACCCGACGATGAGCTCCGACCGGTCGTATGTGGGGATCAGGCGGACGCCGTCCGGCAGACGCAGCGTGGCGATCTGCGCTTGGAGCGCACGAATCACATCCAGCGCATTCGACCCGATCCGCATGACCACGATGCCGCCCACCGTTTCGCCGGTGCCGTTCAGGTCGGCCGCTCCGCGGCGGATGTCGGGGCCGTATTGCACGCGCGCGACGTCGCGCAGCCGGACCGGGATTCCGCCGCGGCCGACCGCGACGACGCTGCTTTCGACGTCGGCCAGCTCCTTGACGTAGCTGCGGCCCCGCAGGACGTATTCCCGGCCAGCCAGCTCGAGGACGCGCGCGCCTACTTCGGCGTTGGCGTCGCGCACCGAGCGGGTGATATCGCTGAGGGTCACGCCGAAGCCGACGAGCTTGTCGGGGTCGATGACGATCTGGTATTGGCGCTGGAAGCCGCCGAGCGACGCCACTTCCGCCACACCGGCGACCGCCTGCAAGGCCGGGCGAATCGTGAAGTCCTGCAGCGTCCGCAGCTCCGCGAGGTCAAGCCGGTCCGTCGTGTCCTTCAGGGCGTATTGATAGACCCAGCCGACGCCACTGGCGTCGGGACCGAGCGTCGGCGTCACGCCGGGCGGCAGCGACTGCTGGACCCGCCCGAGCTGTTCCATCACCCGGGTACGCGCCCAGTAGATATCCGTGCCTTCTCCGAAGAGGGCGTAGGTGAAGCTCATCCCGAACATCGAGTAGCCGCGAACGGTCACGACGCCCGGCGTGCTTTGGAGCGTCCGCACGAGGGGGTACGTGATCTGGTCCTCGACCAGGTCCGGACTCCGCCCCATCCACTCGGTGTAGACAATCACCTGGGGATCGGAGATGTCGGGCAGCGCGTCGAGCGGCGTCTTGCGGACCGAGTCGGCCGCCCACAGGCCCAGCACGAGCACCACGCCGAAGACCACCCACGTGTGCTTCGCCGAGAGCTCGATGAGACGTTCGACCATGGCCGCTACTCCCGATGTACGGCGTGAGGATTGCGCGCCGAGGGCCCTCCGGCCTTCTTCGACGACCCGGCAGGGGTGGCCTCTGGGGCTGGTGTGCTGCCATGGGCGTGTCCCCCCAGGCCACCGGTGGACCGCAGGCGGCTCTCCGAGTCGAGTAGGAACACACCCGCGGTCACGATGCGGTCGCCGTCGTTCAGACCGGTGCGGACCTCGACGCGATCGGCGAGCTGGAGCCCCAGCGTCACTGGGCGTGGTTCCAGGCGATCGCCAACGGCGACGAAGACATGCTGCTGCCGTCCCGTATCGACCACCGCGTCGCGCGGGACGGTGATGGCCGGCGTACCGGCCACCGTGAAGGCCGCGGTCCCGTAGAGGCCGGGGCGCAGGGTGCCGCGCCCGTTGCCCAGAGTGAACCGCACGCGCAGCGTCCGCGTCCGCTCGGTGAGCGTCGGATACAAGAAGTCCACGCGCGCCGTGAACGGCGCCCGGCCGGACGCAGGGAAGTCGAGCGTCGCCATCGCGCCTGGTCGTACCGATGGAATGCTCGCCTCGGGGACCTCGGCCAAGACCCAGACCGAGGAGAGGTCCGCGATGGTCAGCAGCGGCGTCGACGGATCGACCGCCGTGCCGACCGAGATCCCCCGAGTCACCACCACGCCGCTGCGCGGGGCCGCGACCGTGACGAGCCGGCGAGGTTCACCGCTCTCCTCGATCGCGGCGATCTCGTCGGGTGACATCCCGAGCACCGTCAGTCTCATGCGCCCACTCGCGATCACGGCGGTCGAGATGCCCGAGGCGGCCACGGCCTTGCGGGCGGCCAAGTATTCCGTTTGGGACGACAGCAGCTCCTGCGAGAACACGCGCGCCAGCGGCTGGCCCGCCCGGACGAGCTCACCGGTGGTGTTGACGTCGAGTTGCTCGACCCATCCCGCGACGCGCGTGTGCACGTGCGAGATCCGGGATTCGTCAGGGGCGACCGTTGCCACGGCCTGGATCGTCTCGGTCAGCGTCTTGCGCAGGACGGGTTCGATCTGGACGCCCAGCGTCTGCAGCGTCTCGGCCGTGACGGTGATGGGCACACGCGACGGAGGCGTGGCTCCCGCCTCGCCACCCATGTCCATCCCGGCCATGTCCCCGGCGGCCGCGGGCGGCCTCGGTGTCGACGCGGCTGGCGCGGACCCGCCATCGAAGGGCCAGGCGCCGCGCTCCCGTTGCAGCCACAACGCGCCGACGAGCACGGCAGCCGTGAGCGCGGACGCCAGGATCGGGGCGAGGGCTCTCCGCACAGCAACGCCGCGCGTCATCGCAGGACCTCCTCATACGACCCGATGGCGCGACCCAGTCGGACCCAGGCCAGGCCGAGCTCGATGTCTGCCGCAATCACGTCGGCCTGCACGATCCAGAGCGCCTGCACCGCCTCGATCACGCTCACCAAAGGCAGCTGACCCGCCGTGTAGCCCGCGATCGCCGGCGCGATCGCCATACGCGCGCGCGGCAGCACGTTCGAGGTGAGGGCGTCCTGCCGGTCGCGCCACGCCTGGACCTGATTGAGCGTCGTCGCGGTCTCACCCTCGAACATCCGGGTCATCGCCCGCAGATCGGCTTCGGACATCGCGCGCATGGCCTGCGCCTCGGCCACGCCGGCTCGCAATTTCCCGCGCCAGATCGGCAGGCTGAGCCCCACCATGGCCATCCACCCCTTGCCGTCCGTCATGGTGTAGGACGGTCCGGTCCGGAGAGTGGCCATCGGGCGATACATGTCCCGCATGACCTGCACGTCCGCGTCTGCGCGGGCGATCTCGGCGCGAACCGCGGTCAGTTCCGGTCGGACCGTGAGCGCCGCGCGCAGCGTCGGCCACGAGGGCGGCGGCGGCCCCGTACTGATGGTCTCCAAGGGCGGCAGCGCGGTGTCCGGCCCCAGGCCCAGGCTGGTCGCGAGCATGCTCGCGGCCCCGCGGATCTCGCTCACCAGCGCGCGGGCCTGCGCCTCGAGGCGCGCGACCTCGACTTCGGCCCGCAGCACGTCGGACTGCGGCGCCGTGCCGGCGGCATAGCGTGCGTTCGCGGCCGTAACCACGTCGCGCGCGAACGCGATTTGCTCGAAGAGCAGGGCCTGCGTCCGCTGCCGTTCCTGGAGCATCAGGAACGCGGTGGCCGCCTGTCGACCGACATCCAAGCCGGTACGTCCCGCCTCGGCGCGCAGCCGGTCGATCTCGGCGAGCGCCGCTGCTCGGCGATGTCCGCGGATCCCCGAGAGCGGGATCTGTTGCTCGAGCGTGACGCTGACGTCCGCCCCGCTCCACATGAACGGCAGATGGTCCACCGACGGCGACACCATCGGATCCGCGAGCGCCGACACGATGGCCGGCCGCTGCTCCGCAGCGCGCGTGCGTGCCTGCGCAGCGTCGATCTCCGCTCGCCGTTGACTCGCGAGTCGAACGACATCGACCAATCGAAGCGGCGACGGCAGCGCGTCTGGGGCCTGAGCCATCAGCGGTGATGGCCACCCAGGAGCGGCGAGGAACAGCGCCGCCGTGGCGACGCCGAGTGAACGGTGCAACATGACGGCCTCCATGCGGCGAGAGGTCCCCACGCCGGGCTGGCCGCGCGTGCCACCAGCCCAGTGGGGGTCGCGCGCGGGGCTACTTGGCGCCGGCAGCGTGGTCTCGATGCATCTTGGCCGCGTCACGTGCTTCCACCGCCGCGCTTCGTTGCTGCTTCGCCAGGGTGTCCCACCGCGTCGCCAACGCGGGCGCGGACGGGTTGCGGGTCATCCCGCGCCAGGAGGCGGCAAACGCCGCACTCTCCTTGGCCTCCCGGTCGTACCGCGCAGCGAGCCCTGTGAAGTACCCCTCCAACGCACGATGGTCGGCGCCGGACTCTGCGCTCGCAGAGAGCTTGGTCAATTCGCCGTCAGACGGGATCCGACCGCCACCGGCGCCTTCAAGCCGCTCGCTCCCCCGGGGAGGCGACGAGGCCTGGCCCGTCGCCTGCTTCGCGTGATGCGCGGCGAGCTCCTGCAGGCTGGCGGCTGATTCGAGGTTGCGCGCGGAGAGTTGACGGCAGTGTTCCCGTTGGCTGGCGGCCATGTGGGCCAGCTTGGTGTTGCCGGCGAAGGCTTGCCCCATCGCCTCATGGCGCTTGGCATCGGCGGCATACCGGTCCGCGATCGCCGTGAAGTGTGCGTTGAGCCGTGCATGATCGGCGGGCTCGCCGCGGACGATGAGCTGGCGCACCTCGTCTTCACTCAACGGGGTGCTCTGGGCCACGAGCCGCGACGCGGTGGCGAACGCCGCAAGTGCGGCAAGCAGGACGGATCGAACAGATCGGGTCGTCATGACAGACCTCTCTTGGTGACCGCAGTCACCGAAAAACAGCCGCGTGCAGCCGGCGCGCGTGTCAGACGCGCACATGCCGGCCTCGATTGTTGGGGTTAGGGCTGCTGAGGGCCGCGAAAACCGGTCCGGGTATCAGACCACGAGCGGCCCCGAGAGAGGTTCAAATCCTGAGGGGTGTGGACAGCGGGCGATCGTGCGTGGGCGGTGCAAGCCCGCGAGCGTACCGGACAGAGTCCGCCACTTCGGGCCCACCCACCTGATACCATGGGACCGGCACCGTGTGCCCCTGGGTGCCAGCAGGCGAGGCCACGCGTCGGAACTCTTCCTTTACGGCCGCGATCCGGCCGAGCGTCTCTTCCTGGCAGTCGTCGGTCGAGAAGATGCTCGTGCGGCTGCCGTCACCGTCATGATGACATCCACTCTGGGCCGCGGCGTGCGGATCGCACCACCACGCCCTGCAGAATGCCGAGAGGCTCGGTCCTGCCGCAAGCGTCAGCGCGATGGAGAACAGTATCGTTCGAAACACGGCCACCCGCGACACCGTCGAGCAAGAAGGACGCCATCTGCGTCGAACAACTTCAGACGGCACTTCGTCGAATGCCGAGGCGCGACGTCGGACCGTCACCGGGAATCCGGCACCTTTTCGCCGCAGATTCCGCGAGCTCCCGCCGTTTGCTGGGCCTACCGATGCTGTTCTGACGCTTGACCGTCATCAGAGGCCCCGCTCGTTGCCTTGCCCAGACTGACCGGCTCACAGAGCTGCGGGCATTCGCGATCACGACGAAAGAGACGCCCATATCCGCTGCGATGGCCGCCCAGCGTGTCGCGGCGCCCCGCCACACTCAGCGCTACGAACAGCTCGTCGTCTGTCGGGCTTGTTGGGATCGTCCAGGAGTCGCGTCAACTCCTGACGCGCTTTACGGAACTGCGCGCGCGCAGGCAGCAATGGTGTCACGTGCAGCACATAGAGCGTCGTCACGGTGCGGCGAGCTTCGAAGGACGTGCTGGGAGCTTCAGCGAGGCACCCGGGGGGACGATCACGTGAGTGGGATTCGAACGGGGTCGAGCTCGCATCCGATCGTGAGTGCGGGGCTTGCGCCGACGGTATCTAGAGCGCTTTCGATTTCCGTGTCGCGCGCCGTGAGGCCTTGGCGCTGTGGGCCATGGGGCCGTGGTCCGTCCCTCGTCCTTCGGCCTTGGGCTGGACGCCCCGCGTGGGGTGGGACGAAGGACCGAAGGCCTCAGGCCGGACCACGGCCCAGGAACGGACCAAGCCCGAAGGACCAAGACCGAAGGACGACGTACGACAGCGAAGTCGAAAACGCTCTAGGCACAGACGCGAAGGACTGGCGGAGAGAGTGGGATTCGAACCCACGGTAGAGTTTCCCCTACACACGCTTTCCAAGCGTGCTCCTTCAACCACTCGGACATCTCTCCGTTTAGAATCAACGACTTGCGAGCGGCAGGACGAAGATTATGACACACGCCGATCCGATTCGCATCTTGTATCCGCATCTTGTTCGGCGGCAACGAGTTGAAGGGAACGCGGTCGGCACGTACTTCTAAAACTGTGTCAGACCTCTGAACGTTCCTCGATCACGTTCGGGCGTTCGCACCGTGGGCGACGGAGAGGCGGGAGCGCCTCGCATCTGCGAAACAGCTCGGGCGTCGAGCGCCGCTGCGCCCTGCTCTGGGCCCCATCCTGGGCCAGTCCCACTGCCGCCGGTCCGGCCGCGGCCGCTCTGCACCTGAATCGATGACCAGTACTTATCGAGGAGGTGAATGAACATTGCTTGCCCGACAGCTGCATGCGATGCTGTGGCGGACTGAAGAGGCGATCAGGAGCTGGATCATGCGAAGCAAGGGACTCGTGGCCCTCTCGGCGTGGGTGCTTTCGGCGACCACGCTCTTTGCGCAAGGGCAAGACGCGCGCGGCAGCGCCGACCATTCGATCCTGACCCGATACCCAGGTTCGCGGATCCAGACTTACAGCCAGGTCGACTTCGACAAGTACCCCTTGGCGCTGGGAGTCGAAAACAACCGGCCCTCCAATGTGCAGAACCTCGAGGGGAAGGTCACGAAGATCGGATACGTCAATCCGCCTGGCCGCTCGGCGCTCGAGATCTACAGTAACTATGAAGACGCGCTGCGGAAGGCCGGCTTTGCCACGCTGTGGTCGTGCGAAGGCACCGCGTGCGGCCAAGCCATGTACTGGAATCCTCTCAACGGCCTGACGGCGAGCGGCAGCATCCGGGAGAACCGCTACCTGACGGTCAGAGGCAAGGTCGGCGACCAAACCGTCACGGTAGCCATGGCTGTCAACGCGACGGGAGCGACCGTGCACGTCGTCGAAGCGAAGGCGATGGAGGGTGGGCTTGTGACCGCCTCGGCAGCGGAACTGGCCGCGGGCCTCGATCGCGACGGGCACATCAGCGTCTACAACATCTACTTCGACACCGGTAAAGCGGACCTCAAGCCCGAATCGAAGCCAGCGCTCGATGAGGTTGCGGCGCTTCTCAAGAATCGCACCGGGCTGCGCCTGATGGTCGTCGGCCACACCGACGCCACCGGTGCGCTCGACCTGAACATGCGATTGTCCGCTGAGCGCGCCGCTGCGGTCGTGAAGGCGCTGGCGACGACCTACGGCGTCGCCGCCGGCCGCCTCGCGGCTCACGGCGTCGGTCCGCTTGCTCCAGTCGCGTCGAATCGCACCGAGGACGGCAAGGCCAAGAATCGACGCGTGGACCTGGTCGAGCAGTAGGCGCGATAGCGGCGCGCGCGCGTGGCCGGTCGCGCCACGCGCGGGCAGGCGCTGACTCGTGGGCCACTCGTGCCGGCGACGCCGTCGAGGTCACGCGGGGCGTCAGGGTTTCGGGATGAGGGCGGCCTGAAAGCGCCCGTCGGTGACCGTGACCGGTTGGTCAGTGGCCAGGTCCTTACCCTTGAACGCGAATCGTCCCGATGCCTGCTTGGCATCGAGCACCTCGATGGTCACCGAGCCAGACACGGGCGTCACGAAGCGCTTCGGTCCCGTTCTCAGCGTCAGCACGAGGTCCACCAGACCGCCGTCGGCGTCGAGTTTCAGCTCGAACGTGCCCACCTTGGCGCGCGGGACCTGCAGCTGCACCTGGTTGCTGAGATTCGACAGCACCAAATCACCATCGGCCATGGACGCAACGCTCACGACCGCAGAGAAGGGCGCGCCGTCGATTCGAGCTGTGACCGTCCCGTAGTTCAGCGCGGGGCCCTGCCCCGCCGAAGAAACACCCGCGACCAGCAGGCCAACGACAACGACAATCCGGAGACGCATTCGCAGTACCACTGGCGTTCCTCCTAGATCAAGATCCGTCAGTGAAGTCCGTCATTGTAAGTCACGGGTGGGTGGCCCGATCACACGCGCGGCGTCGGCGAGGAGTTCGCGTACGTTTTCGTCCAGCGTGGCACGCCGGATGATTCATCCCGACCGCGTCGGTGACCCGCGTCCTGACGCGTCAGCCGTCCGTCCTAAGACTGAGACCGGACGCGTGGTTTGCGCTGAGATAGCGGCGTGGCGGGAGCCGGAGTCGGGACCGGAACCGCCACGACCGTCAATCCCTCGATGCCCCTGAAGTCCTTCGGGTTGCAGGTGTACAGCGGCAGGCCGTTCGCGAGAGCCGTCGCGGCGATCATGACGTCGTAGGCACGCGGTTTGACTGCGCGGCCACTCCGCCGGAGCGCCAGCGCGACGCGGCCGAACGCCCGGGCCGCGGCGACGTCGAAGGGCAGCGGGTCGAAGTCCGACTCGGCTTGCTGGACGTGTGACTGCCGCGCCGCCCGTTCCTCGTCCGTCGTGGCGACAAGCGGGCCCACCGACAGCTCCGCGAGCGTCACCGTGGTGATGAGCGGCTCCGCCGGCAGAAGGCTGTCGTCCTCAAGCCTCGGCAGCAGGATCAGCGTGCTCGTGTCCAGGATCCCCCGCTCGTGACGGACGCGGGCGCGCGTGCTCACAGCGACGAATCCAGGACTCGATCGATGTCCGCCTTCAGGCGAGCAGGGTCGACGTGCACCAGATGCCGCCATCGTCCCAGAAGCGCAGAAGCCGGCAGCGGACGGCGCGACAACGGCCGGAGCTCGGCGATCGGCTGCCCATCACGAGTCACCGTGAGGGACTCGCCGCGGACGACCCGCTCGAGCACCCGTCCCCCGTCATTGCGCAACTCTCGCACGGTCACTTCGGCCATGCCAAAGCGTATCACCGGTGAGACCAACCAGGCAACGGGACAGAAGCCGTGCCGCGCAGCGGCGTCGAGGACGGGCGGCGAGGTGAATCGCGGATTGTGTCAGGACTGTGTCACATGCACCCGTAAACCCCGGTCAAATAGGGTGGAGCACGGAGACATGGTGACGCACACTGTTGTTGCGGGAAGTCGTTGATGGCGAGTGCGTTGGTGCGTGTCGGTGTGGGTCAGTGAGCGCCGCCGGCATCTATTTCCAAGCGTGCCTGATCGACCGCTCCAGCATCTCTCCGTCTTTAGAATCAACGACTTACGAGCGGTTCGAATGAGATTATCGCACACGTCGAACCCATTCCGACATCGCTCCTCGATCTTCTTCGCATACAACAGTTTGGCCTGGCGGCGCCGAGAGCCCAATCGAAACTGTGTAAGACCACCTAATGTCCAACGACGACTTACGGCGATTTCGTTGAGCTGCGCGCGCGTCTTGCGGGCGCACTCCCGCTTTGCAGGCGGGATCCGGAAAATCCAGGTGGGATGTGTCTCAGCCAATCGGTCATCCGCGGCGTGCACCCGGCGGTGATTCGCGGCGCAGCCATTCCGATCGCTGAGGGTGAAATCCCAAGACAAAACGACATCGGTCAAGATCAGCGTCCGCGCGCCGCAAACCCGATGATCACGAGCGCCCCGGCAATTGCGAGCGTTGCACCTAGCAAATCAGTGCGAGTCGGGACCTGACCCTCCACGACCCAGAGCCAGACAAGCGACGCCGCGATATAGATGCCGCCGTACGCCGCATACGCACGGCCCGCGAATGCTGAATCGACGCGCGTGAGCGCAAGCGCAAACCCGATGAGACTTGCGATGCCGAGCACCAGGACAAAGGGCGTCACGCCCCGGCGCAGCGACCCCAGAACGCAAAGCATCCAGCTATTTCGAGCAGTGCCGCGACAGCGAAGACGGTAACGTTGGCTGTCACATCTCAAGCAAGGCCGCCACGAATTCATGCGTGCCTTGCGGTCCGGTGAGATCGAGGGTGAACTGCCCCCCGTCGGGCTCGATGGTGAGGGTAAAGCGAAGGAAGCGGCAACAGTGACGCTCGGCGTCGATGGCCCTCGCGATGCTCGACAGCGTCTCGCTCGACGCTGTGAATGGTAACCGGAGGCCGTCGGGCAACGGCTCCCGGCGGGCGGCCTGCCGCAGCAGTTCCGAGAGCAGTCCCTGCCGGCGAGCGCTGAGCGCTTCCGGACTGAGCGTGCAGACAATTGGGAGTTCGGACATGGTGTTGATGTTATCGGACATGCACGATCCACGAGCTATCTCGACTCAACCCCGGACGTACACGTACGCTGCCGAGGCGTCCGCCGTCACGGCGGTCATCGCGCCAGGTTCAACACGGCAACCTTCAGTCCCACGAACGCCCAATCCAATCTCGGCATCGTCCACCGGCGGCCGCAGCGTGCATGATACCGCCACGCGGTCGTCTGACGGTAACATCAACGTGACGCTCGTCTGCCCGGCCAGTTCCCGAGTCCGTGAGGGGTGGTCCGTCTGACCCGCGTCTCGAGTACCGTCCCGATAAGACCGGGGCGGTCTTGGCGGCCTGCGCCGAGAATCCGCGACACGGATAGCTGGACGTTCACGCTCAAGTCAAGGTTCATGCTCAGCGCGAATCCTCTCATCTTTCTTGCGGCCGCCCTCTTGCTGGCCGGCGTGCTTCTGAGCAAGACCTCGTCTCGGCTCGGCGTGCCGAGCCTGCTGCTCTTCCTGGGGCTCGGAATGCTGGCGGGTTCGGAAGGGCTGCTCGGTATCGAGTTCGAGGACTTCGCGCTCGCGCAACGGTACGGCATCATCGCGCTCGCGTTCATCCTGTTCAGCGGTGGCGCTGGCACCGCCTGGCGAGACATTCGGCGCGTGCTGGTCCCGGGCGTGGGTCTCGCGACCGTGGGCGTCTTGTTGAGCGCGGTGGTGCTTGGAACGATCGCCGCGGCAATCCTCGGGCTCGAGCTTCTGGAAGGCATGCTGCTCGGGTCGGTCATCGCGTCCACCGACGCGGCGGCGGTGTTTTCCATCCTTCGTTCGCGAGGTGTCGCGATCGTGCCGCGGCTCCGTCACCTGTTGGAACTGGAGTCGGGCAGCAACGACCCGGCGGCCGTGTTTCTCACCGTCGGGATGATCGGGTTGATTCAGGCGACGAGCGACGGCATCGCCGATCTGATCGGCCTGTTCGTTATTCAGATGGGGGTGGGGCTCATCGCGGGCGTCGTGCTGGCCCGCGGCGCCGTCGCGCTCATCAACCGACTTCACCTCGAATACGACGGCCTGTATCCGGTGCTGACGGTGGCGTTCGTTCTCCTCACCTACGAAGGAACGGCGTGGCTGGGTGGAAGCGGCTTCCTCGCCACGTACGTGGCGGGACTCACCATCGCCAATGCCGAGTTCCTGCACAAGCGCAGCTTGTTGCGGTTTCATGACGCGATTGCGTGGCTCATGCAGATCTCCATGTTCGTCCTGATGGGCCTGCTGGTCTTTCCGTCGCGGCTCATTCCCGTGGCGGGTCAGGCGCTGCTCGTGGCGGCCGTGCTCATGCTGATCGCCCGCCCGCTCGCAGTCCTTCTCACCCTCGTGCCGTTTCGAGCACCTGCGCGGGAAATCGCCTTCGTCTCGTGGGTCGGCCTGCGCGGTGCGACGCCCATCATTCTCGCGACGTTCCCGGTCGTCGCTGGCGTGGAGAACGCCGACACCATTTTCCACGTCGTCTTCTTTGTCGTGCTGCTGTCAGTCGTCGCGCAGGGCACGACGATTCCAGCTGCTGCTACACGTCTGGCGCTGACGACGAAGGCGCCGCCGGCGACCAGCTACACGTTCGACGCGGTGATTGCGGGCGACGAGGGACACGGGCTTCGCGAGGCGACGATTCCCGAAGGTGCCGCGGCTGTCGGCCGGAGTGTCGTCAGCCTCGGCTTGCCTGAAGGCGTGCTCATTGCTCTGATCTACCGAGGAGGGCAGATTCTGGTGCCCCAGGGAGGTACGGTGCTCGAGGCGGGCGATCGCCTGCTGCTCCTGGCCGAGGATGAACCGTTTCAGACTGCGCGGAAAGTGTTGATCGGAACCAACATCGAGGAGGGCGAGTGAGGTATACGCGCGTGCTCGTGCCCTTGGATGGCTCGGATCGGGCGCTGGAAGCACTCGGGCCAGCCCGCCGGCTGGCACGTCTGCATCGGGCCGAACTCGGTGTCGTCACGGTTGCAGCAGCAGACGCGGCCTCTGACGCGGCCGCGGCAATCGTCGACGCCGGGCGCCGTGCAGCGGGCGATCTGGAGGTGCACGGGGTGATGCTGTCCGCGATCGACGTCGCATCGGAGTTGGCACGACTCGATCGCGACCATCCGGAGATCCTTTTGTGCCTGACGACGAGGGCGCGCCGGCCGCTCGGGCGCGCGCTGTTCGGGAGCATCGCCCGCGAGGTCGTGCGCCGCTCCGACCAGGCGATCGCGCTGGTGGGTCCACGTTGTGACCTGACGAACACGCGCGATGTTCGCCGGCTCCTCGTGTGCCTCGATGGCACGCCACAGGGGGAAGTCATTCTTCCGTGGGCGAAGCGGTGGAGCACGACGACCGGACTGCCGCTCATTCTGATCCGAGTGGTGTACCCACTCATCGATCCGGCAGCGCGCATCCCGCCAACGGAAACCCAGCTGGATGAGCTGGGCTACGTGCGTCGTGTTGCGCTCGAACTCGAACGTGACTGCTATCGCGTCGACGATGTCACCGTCCAGCATCCGTCTGCGCCCGAGGCCATCACGGATCTTGCGGCAGACATTCCCGATGTACTGCTGGCGGTCTCGACCGCCAATGCGGGTCTGTTATCGGAAGCGCTTGAAGGCAGCACATTTGCCAGAGTGATTCGAACCAGCTCTGTTCCGGTGATCGTCGCGAGACAAGCGTAGCGTCACCCGTCCGAGATGTTCCCGTCGCAACGTGGTAGGCTCGCATCAGCGAGCCCTTGCGACTGTGTGGCCATGCCGTTCGGAAATCCATTTGCCGAAATCGCACTGACGCTGCTGGTTGCCGCGCTCGTTGGCGCGCTCGGCGCCTGGCTGCGACAGCCGCTCATCGTATCGTTCATCGCGGTCGGCATTCTCGCGGGTCCTGCGGGCATCGGGCTCGTCACGCAACACGAGGAGATCGAGCTGCTCGCGAGCATCGGCATCGCCCTGCTGCTGTTCGTTGTCGGTCTCAAGCTCGATTTCCAGACGATCCGCACGCTCGGTCCGGTCGCGCTCGCGACGGGTGTCGGTCAGATTGTCTTCACGTCGGTCATCGGCTTCGCCATTGCCGTTGCGCTCGGGATGGACACGCTCACGGCCACTTATGTCGCGGTCGCGCTGACGTTCTCCAGCACGATCATCATCGTCAAGCTCCTGTCCGACAAGCGGGAGATCGATGCGCTGCACGGCCGGATCGCCGTCGGCTTTCTCATCGTCCAGGATCTGGCCGTGATTCTGGCGATGATCGGGATCACGGCCATTGGTGGTGAGCGCAGCACCGACCAGAGCCTTGCGGTTCACGCGCTCACCATTCTGGCCAAGGGGCTGGGCTTCCTTGGCGTGGTGGCCTTGCTCGCCCTGCGCGTGCTGCCAGCGGCGTCGACCCATCTCGCCCGCTCGCCGGAATTGCTCGTACTGGCCGGCATCGCCTGGGCGGTTGTGCTTGCGGCGACGGGTGAAGCGCTTGGTCTCAGCAAAGAAGTCGGGGCGTTTCTCGCCGGCGCATCGCTGGCGTCGACACCGTATCGTGAGGCGATCGGCAGCCGTCTGGTGACGGTCCGGGACTTCCTGCTGCTGTTCTTCTTCATCGACCTCGGCGCGCGCCTCAATCTGTCGTTGCTGGGGGGCACGCTCGGCGAAGCGATGCTGTTCTCGGCCTTCGTGCTGATCGGCAATCCGATTATCGTCCTGGTGATCATGGGCGTGATGGGCTATAGGAAGCGAACCAGCTTCCTCGCCGGGCTCACGGTCGCGCAGATTAGCGAGTTCTCACTGATTCTCGGTGCGCTCGGCGTGAGCGTGGGGCACCTCGGCCCGGAGGCGATGGGCCTCATCACCACGGTTGGCCTGATTACGATTGCGCTGTCGACCTACATGATCATCTACTCCGCCCGCCTGTACGAGTGGCTGGCGCCATGGCTCGGTGTGTTCGAGCGCCACACGCCATATCGGGAAATCGCCAGCGATACCAGCGCACCGCCAAAAGCCGATGTCCTGGTCCTTGGGCTCGGTCGATACGGCGGCGGGATCGTCCGGCATCTGTTACTCAGAAACCGTCGTGTCATTGGGGTGGACTTCGATCCGGAAGCGCTGGCGCGTTGGCGAGAGGAGGGCATTCCTGTCGTGTACGGCGATGCCAGTGACCCTGACCTGTTCGATCACGTCCCCCTCGACGGCGTGAGTTGGGTGGTGAGCACGGCACCAGATCTGGAGACGAGCCGTGTCTTGCTCCATCATCTGCGCGAGCGTGAGTTTCAGGGCAGGGTCGCCGTGGCCTGCCGCACTGCCGACGAGAGCGACGTGTTGCGGCTCGAGGGCGCCGACGTCCTCTTGCGGCCGTACGCGGACGCCGCCGAGCAGGCGGCCGACGCGATTACCACGGCGCTCGACAAGCTCAGCGCCATTGCGACCGCGGCACCCGGTCTCCGCGAGGTGCGGCTCGGCCCGGCGTCCAAATGGGCGGGCCACCGCATTGCCGAGGTGCCGGTGCGGGACGAATTCGGGGCGACCGTGCTCGCTGTCAGTCGAGCGGGACGCAGCTTCTTCAATCCCGGACCGACGTTCCAGTTGTTTCCCGGCGATCGTCTGATTCTCTCCGGAGAGCCTGCGGCGCTGGACCGCGCCATCGAGTACCTGTCGAGAGTGGACTATTCTGACGAGGCCTATGGCGGCGACGAGTTCGCCGTCGAAGAGGTGGACGTAGAATCGGTTCCCGAATGGGCTGGTCGCACGCTGGACGCGCTCGGGTTGCCGTCGCGGTTTGGTGTGACCGTGGTTGCCGTTGCGAGCGGCCACGAACAGATGGTGGCGCCGGACCCCCACCGTCCGTTGACGGAGCACGATCGGCTCGTGCTGGCCGGCACACCCGACAATCTGAGGCGAGTACGAGCAACCGCCAGAGTCTCGTAGGTCGGACGCTACACTCGGTGATTACCTCTTCGTCGACCCGGTGCATCATCTGACCGTGCCTCTACAGGGCCTCCGCTTGCTCGTCGTGTTTGTCTTCGCCACGACGGTTATGTGGTTGGCGTTGCGCATGAGCCTCCCACCCACGTCGTGAGCGGTCCCGCCGAACCGCTTGCGTCAGGTTGAGACGTCTGGCGAATCATTCAGGCGAACGGACGAAACGAATCCGTCGGGCTTGACGGCAAGAACTGAGCACGGAAGTTTGTCGAGGAGCCGCTCCGCGGTGTTTCCAATGAAGCGTCGCGCGAGGCCACGTCGACCGACGGTACCCATCACCACCAGGTCGACACCTTCGGACACCACAAACTCCGGGATGACCGATTCGACCTCACCCCGAAGCAGCTCGATCTGAACGCCGGCGAGGCGGGAGCGAAGTGATTCTGCGAATCGAACAAGCCGCTGCTTTGCCTGCCGCCGTGAAGTGTCCAAGTACGTCGCGAACTCTTCATCTGAGGCGTGGCTCGAAACACGCTTCTCGGCGAACGGCCGCCATGCGTGCAGCAGGGTGAGCGATCCATCCTGTGCATCCGTCAGGAGCCGCGCCGTCTCGATGATCTTGGTGTTCAGTTGGTCAGTCGCGGAATCGTCCGGCTCCACGTCGACAGCCGCAACAATTCGTGGATGCTCAGGGGCGGCGCCAGGGCCGACCGCCCACACCGCGCACGGGCAGTGCCGGAACAGTTCCATGTCGATGGCGCCGAACGGTTGTGGACCCCGCGCGACCAGATCCCGAGCATGCGAGCGGACCAGCAAATCGTGCCCGAAACGCAGCACGTCCCGAATCAGCGCGTCGGCTGGCCGACCGGCGAGCACGTCAGTGTCGACCGGCAGGTCACGGATCCCATAAACAATTCGTGCCAGCTCTTGGCGCCTGCGCGCCATGAGTTCATCTTCGAGGTCGTCGCGCAAGGCGCGCCGCGCGTCTGCTGGGACCGACAGCACGTCGACGACACGGAGAGCGGCCCCGCACTTGCGTGCCACGAGACCGGCGCGGTCCAGCGCGGGTTGCGCGCTCGCCGTCGCATCGATGTCGACTAGAATGCTTGTGAAACCGCCCATACGAAATCTCACCACATCTCGGTCGCCGAAGCACGCCAGAAGCCAATCCTGGGTGCGGATACCTGTGTGGTGCGCGGCCGCGCCACTTGCGGTGAACCCCTCGCTGCGCGGCGGTGGCGCAGTAAGGCGTCAGATGCTGCAGCGGTCTCCGACGTGGTCGTTAGAGGTGATGATGTCCCGGCGGAAGTACGTCGGAGCATGGAGCTTTGAGCTTTGGGTGGGCTGTGTCGCAGGCGCCTTGGAGGAATCGACCTACCGGAGCAAGTTATCCGTGGCCGGATTCGAAGCCGTCGATATCGAAGCGACCCGGGTGTATCGCGCCGCCGATGCGAAGCAGTTTCTTGAGGAAGCGGGACTGAGCGACGATGCGACGTTGGCACAAGTGGACGGGCGCATCTTGAGCGCCTTCATTCGCGCCACAAAGCCCGTCGCTGTCTCGAAGACCTGCTGTGGACCCACTTGCTGCTCGTGAACGAGACGCGTACCGAAGACGACCAGCGCGTACACAAGCAAGTGAGGCTGAGAACTGTGTAGAAACTGTGTAAGGTGAGGCTCAAAACCACCGACGAACACCGCAGTTTACGGAGTCACGTGGCGGAGCATCATGGAGCGGGAAGTGATTGAGACGATTGCGCGTTGAGGTGTTTCAGTGCTGCGCGATGCGGCTGACCCGAATCGCTTTCCAAGCGTGCTCCTTAAACCACTCGGACATCTCTCCGTTTAGAATCAACAACTTGCGAGTGGCAGGACGAAGATTATGACACACGCCGATTCGATTCGCATCTGCTGTCCGCATCTCGTTCGTCCGTAACGAGTTCGAAGGAACGCGGTGGCAGTCGGTCCGGAAAACCGTGTCAGGGCGTCGCCCCTGCCGCCAACCATTCGTCGAACGTCGTCGACGCAATGCGCGCCCGCGGACCGGGCAGAAGGACCTCGCCGGCCATCTCGATACCAAACAGTCCGGTCCACGTCGGGACCAGGCGCACGTCGCGTCGGCGCGCCGCGAGGGTTCGTCGCGCCATGTCGACCAGATCTTCGGTGCGCGGCCCGGCGACGTCCACATATCGGCCCTGCGGTTCGCCGAGGGCCAACTCCGCGAGGACGCCGGCGATGTCGAGTGGGGCAATCGGCTGGATGAGGAGCGGGGCGATAGCCGCGATCCCGTCACGTTCGGCCCAACTCGCGACCATCGCACCGAAGTCGTGGAACTGGGTGGCGGGAACGATCGTCCAGGGCACGGAGCCGACCTCGACGAGCGCCTCCTGTTCACGCTTGCCGGCGTAGTGGGCATTGCCCTGTACCCGGTGGCTGCCGGCGATCGAGAGCAGCAGGTGGTGGCGAACACCGGCGGCTCGTTCTGCGGCCATCAGGTTGCGTGTCGCGGTGCCGAGGTAGCTGACCGCCGCGGCGGCGTCACCCGCCGTCGAGCTCATCACGTCCACGACGGCGTCAACTCCGTCGAGGACCTTCGCCAGCCCCACGCCCGTGGTGAGGTCGAGGCCGCGTGAGCGGCTGATCGGCACGACGGCCACGCCGCGACCTTCGAGAATGGACGCGACGAGGGTACCGATGTGACCAGTGGCGCCGGCGACCGCGATACGGGTTGGATGGTCCATATCATGCCTCGTTCTGGCTGCAACTCTCTACGCCTGGCTCGGTCCTTGAATAGCGCCACTGCGAGGCGGCGCGAAGGATGTCGCGTCTGAGGCGTAGACCCTGACGAAGCCGTCGCGCCAGGTTGGGTAGCGCGGTGTCCAGCCCAACTCCCGCTTCGCTTTCGCATTCGAGGCGCCGCGGTGTTCGGTGCTCATGACGACCGCGGACTCGCCAGCAAGAAGCCGCGCGAGCCACACCGGAACGTGCAGAGGCGGCTTGGCGCCGAGCGCCGCGGCGAGCGCTGGCAACCATTCGCGCATCGGACCGGGCTCGTCGTCGACGATGTTGAAGACGCCAGGACGGTAGCGCCGGACAGCGTGCACGACGGCCGCTGCGGCGTCCTCGAGATGGACAAACGAGAGATAGCCGCCGCCGGCGCCGATGATCGGAACCTGCCGCTTTCGCACGGGCCCCATGAGGCCGTCGTTGGCGCCGCCGTAGAAGATGCCGTAGCGGAGCGCCATGCCACCCGCAGCGACGACGGCGTCGTCGAGGTAATTCATGGCGGCCCGGCTCGCGACGGCGTCCCTCACCGGCATCGTGTCGAGGGGATCGTCTTCGCTCTTGACCATGCCGCCGTCGCGGGCATAGCGATACGTGGCGTTGCTTTGGGCAATGAAGCGCGACACGCCCGCCTCGCGGGCCGCCGCGAGGAGATTGTCGGTGCCCCTCGTTCGCAGTGCATTCGTCTTCGCAAACGTCCGGTCGAAGCTCCGGCCGAAGGTGGCATTCGCAAGCCCGGTCGCCTGGTGGATGATGACGTCTGGGGCGGCGTCGAGCACCGCCGCGCGTACCGCACGTGGTTCGAGCATATCGAGCGCGACCGGCGTGGCGCCGAGTGTGCGAACGCGCTGGCCGCTGGCAGCGGAGGTGTGGGTGCCGATCACGTCGTGGCCTGCGTCGAGCAACTGCGGGACCAAGCGGCTGCCGATCGCGCCGCTCGCCCCTACGAGGAAGATTCGCATCGTGGGTTCCTTTCGCTCGTGGACTGGTGCCACATCCACTAAGACGAGGAGGCACGGGGCGCTGTGACACGCAGCCCACACGGCTGCGTCTGCCGTGGCGAGCAATGAACAGCCGGACTAGAGCGTTTTCCGCTTGTACGTAGTACTGCTGTCGTGGTACCTCTCAGCGCGGGAGGTGACGATGGCGCCGTACTCGATGGACCTGCGGAAACGCGTGATCAAGAAATTCGACACCAGCGGGGACGCGGAAGACGTGGCCGCCACGTTCGGGGTCAGCCGAGCGTGGGTGCATCGGTTAGCGCAGCGCCGTCGGGAAACGGGGTCGCTTGCGCCGCGGCCGCAAACCAAGTTTCGGTCGCGCCTGTTGGCGGGCCAGGAACAGCGGCTGGCGAGCATGATCGCTGCGCGCCCGGACGCCACATTGGCTGAGCTGCAGGACGAGCTGCCCGTCCGCGCTGGCCTGACGACGATCTGGCGCGAGATCGAGCGACTGAACCTGACCGTCAAAAAAAACCGTCCACGCCGATGAACAACGGCGTCCCGACGTCGCGGCCCAACGGCGCCAGTGGCGGCTGTGGCAACCGCTGCGCGACATGCGCCAGTATCGGTTCCTCGATGAATGTGGGGTGACGACGGACTGACTGCGGCGGTTCGCTCGGAGTCTGCGTGGCACGCGCGTCCATGATCACGCGCCGTGCGGTCACTGGGAAACGCACACGGTGATCGCCACGCTCGGCCTGCAGGGGCTCGAAGCGCCGGCGGTCTTCAATGGCCCGATCGACAACCTCACCTTCCACGCCTACGTCACCCAAGTCCTCGTGCCGATGCTGCGGCCGGGCGATGTCATCGTGCTCGACAACCTCAAGGTCCATCACCAACCGCAGGTGCGCGCGGCGATTGAAGCGGCCGGCGGGTTTGTGCGGTCTCTTCCCCCGTACAGTCCCGACTTCAATCCGATCGAGCAGGCCTTCGCGAAGTTGAAAGCGTTCTTACGTGCGGCGCGTCCCCGCACGTTTGATCAGGTCTGCGACCTCATCCGCTTCGCCCTGCCGCTCTTCACGGCCGACGAATGCGCCAACTACATCCGTCATTGTGGCTATCGCGTCACTACAGCGCTGTGAAAAGTGCTCTAGCAGGCTGCTGAAAAACCCATCGAAACCGGATCGACAAGGCGATCCAACCGTACTACGATGCGCGCACCCTTCCCCACAGGAGCGTATGCGTGCGCGGAGACGACGAGCAGAGCGGCCACCTGT